>Ga0302326_10001170_pt1 | contig 68107 bp, 59 predicted proteins | sample Palsa_T0_3_FD_202264 | JGI IMG/M metagenome (GOLD analysis project Ga0302326, IMG submission 202264) | Peat permafrost microbial communities from Stordalen Mire near Abisko, Sweden - Palsa_T0_3 | ecosystem: Environmental > Terrestrial > Soil > Palsa > Peat permafrost | place: Sweden: Abisko...
TGGAACGCTCCCGAGGCGCTCGGAGCCTCTCCGAAGGTCGACTCGGCCGAGATGGTCGGGACCGAGCGCCCGTCGAAGGTCTTGGCGAGAAGCTCCACCTCCCCCACGACCAGGCGAACGTCACCAGCGACGATGCCCGCCTCCTCGAGGGCCGACCGAGCGCTCCATGCCGCAGCGCGCTCGAAGCCTGCTCGGGAGTCATCATCCGCCACACGTGAGGCGGCCCCGGCGATCATCCCCCGAGTTCGGGCGCCGCGACCATCCGCCGCATCCCGCGACTCGAGCAGGAGGACCGCCGCGTCGCCGGGGGCCTCGACACCGCCCCCGAGCATGCACGTGACGCACCCATCCTGGAGCTGCCGTGCCGCTTCCGCGCAGGCATCCGTCCCGGCCGCCGCTCCCGTGGCAAAAGTCAGGTTGGCACCCCTGGCATGCAGCACGATGGCAACGTTCGCCGCGGCCGCGTTGAAGGCGCCGTAGGGGAACAAGGTGCCGCTGACCGCCTGCGGGCCCTCGGTGAGGATGGCGCGATCGAGCGCGATCTGAGCCTCGAGACATCCATGCGTGTTGCCGAGGCAGACGCCGAGCGACGACGGCGCGCCCGGCCATCCCCCGGCGTCCTCGAGCGCCAGCTTCGCGGCCACGACGGCCAGCTGGGACGCGCGATCGAAGCTTCGGAGCTGCAACGCGTCCAGATGACCGGAGAGATCGAGGCGACCGTCGACCCCGACGAGCCACCTGCCCGCGCCGGGGACGCCCGCGAGCTCCGCCGACGTCGTCACCGAGGCCGCCACGACGCCAACTCCGGTGATCGCTACGGGGAGCATCGGCCTACCACCAGGCAGGAATTGCTCCCGCCAAAACCTGCGCCGTTCACCAGAGCCCTGGTGGTCCGCGCCGCGCGCGCTCGATTGGGTACGCAGTCGAGCGCACAGTCCGGATCGGGAGTCTCGAAATGGATGGTCGGAGGGATCATCGACTCTCTCATGGCAAGAATGCACGCCATGAGCTGAAGCGCGTTGGCTGCGCCCATGGTGTGGCCGATCATCGACTTGATCGACGTGGTCGGCACCTGGCCGGCACGAGCTCCGAGGACGGCGTAGAGGGCGCGTGACTCCGCCCGATCGTTGGCGATGGTCCCGGTCCCATGGGCCCCTACGAGGTCGATGGCGCTCGGGGCCAGGCGCGCCATCGCGATGGCAGAGCGCATCGCCTCCGCCAGAGCACTCCCGTCGGGAAGCGGCGACGCCAGGTGACTTGCGTCGCAGGACAGGCCCCATCCCAGGATCTCACCGTAAACGCGCGCCCCGCGCCGGGTGGCGGCATCGAGCGTCTCCAGCACCACCATGCCGGCGCCCTCGGCGACGAGCATCCCTCTCCTGTGGCGGTCGAAGGGCGCGCAATGGTCCGGCGCCATGGCGCCGATCCGCGCGAAGCCGCTGAAGGTGAGACGAGAGAACGCGTCGGATCCGCCCGCCAGCGCAAAGGAACATCGCCCGTCTCTCAGGGCCCGCGCTGCCAGAGCGACGGCCTGGTTGCTGGAGGAGCACGCGGCATGGACCGAAACCGCGCTCGCACCGACCAACCCGAGCCCCCGGCTGATGCGAGGAGCGAAGCCCGCAGCGTTCTGCCTGGCGATCTTGCGCGGGTCGGTCGTGCCGTCGCGCAGCCAGTCGTCGTTCATCGACTCGACCTCGGCCATGTCCCCGAGCGTGCTTCCGATGGCGAGAAACGCCCCGTCGGGGACCTCCGAGAAGCGAGCGTCGTCCAGGGCGAGCTTGCCCGCGGCGATGGCGAGCTGGGAGGTCCTCCCGGTCCGACCCGCCGTCTCCTCCGACATGTAGCGGGCGGGATCGAAGTCTTGCACCTCTCCGCCGACCTTGCGCGGATGGCGGCTGACGTCGACGCTGCGAACGGGGCGGATCGCCGAGCGCCCTTCCACGAGGGCGCCCCAGAACGCCGGCAAGCCAACCCCGTTGGGCGCGACGGGACCCATGCCGGTGACCACGATCCGTGCCGGAGCGACCATCTAGAGCGTGGCCGGGCGCGCAGCTTGCGATGCCAGAAAGCGGCGCCGCGATTCTTCGGCCAGTCGCGGATTGTCGAGGAGCTCGGGGAAGAGCGTCAGCTTCTCGGGCGCCACGCTCATTCCGTGTTTCGTTCCGATGGCCTCCATCGCCAGCGCTTGCTCGGCGGTGATGGCGCCCAGACCGACATTTTCGAACTTCCCTTCCAGGCCGAGCAGGAATACCTCCGCCAGACACGCCGCCCACAGGCCGCCCGCGAGGAAAGCCGAGCACGGCATCAGGCTGGCCAGGTTGATGGCGTGTTCGCCGCCGAGGGAGGTCGCTTTCAAGCTTCGCATCACCTTCTCGTTTACCCGTACGAAGCCGCCTTCCATCACCAGCACGTCCGGGCGCTCTTCGAAGATGCTCTGGCTCACGGCGTGAGGGATGGAGACGTCGCAGACCAGGGCCCCCGACTTGAGAAGGTGCGGCTCCACGAGAGCGGTCGTCGCGCTCGCCGAGATGAAGACCAGATCGGCGTCGCGCAGCGCCTCGAGGTCGGTCGACCACGCGACGTCGATGCCGAGCTCGTCGCGAACCCGCTGCGCGCGGTTCTCCAGGCGTTCCGCGTTCCGGGCCACGAGGAGAAGCTTCTTCGGACGATGGGCCGCGATGAGGTCGACGCAGGGAGAGCCGACCGACCCGGTCGCGCCGACGACGGCGACGGTGCAGGCGCGGATGTCTCGCTTCATCTCTTCGGCGATGGCCAGCAACCCGCGCACCGCGATGGCCGCCGTGTAGGTGTTCCCGGAGGTGCAAGGGATGCCCACGCTGCGCTGGATCTGAAGGCCGCTCGACGGAACGATGGACGTGAAGGCGGCGAGCCCCAGCAGCTTCACGCCGTCGGCCCGGGCAAGCTCCGCACCCTCGAGGAGGAGTCCCATGACCTCTTCGCGCGGGCGGGAGAGAAAGTCCTCGGGCATCAGCGGAAGCCCGTAGACGAGCACTTCGACCTCCGCGCCGGTGAGCGACGTGATGCGCACGCTGTAATCGCGCGAGGGCTTGAACGACCGGAGGAGCGCGGAGATGTCGGCGTCCGTCTTCGCCTCCGGAAAGGTGCGACGAACGTACGCCGCGCTGGTCGGATGAATGAGGAATCCCACGCGATTGCAAGGCATCGACCACCGTTCCTTGGCGAGAAATGTCGTCCGCCCAGGAGACTGTCGGTAACAGCACCGACAGACTCCGTCGTGACGACTCAGGACGCGGACGGCATTCGCCCCCGCTAGACCCGCCAACGGCCGATGGCTCGTGTAGCTTAATGGTCCACCGCTTCTTCTTTGGGCTCACACCAGCGTATGCCCGTTCCGAATCCTCCTCCGGCATGCCCCGCATTCGCTCGCTCGACGAACCCGCGCGCCCCAAGGCGAATCGCTCGCGACTGGACCGAGTGTGTGTGCGCAGGGGGTGGCGGCGTCGTGGCCCTCCTGGCGGTGGAGCCCAGCCTTGCCGCCGTCGCGGGGGCGATCGGCCGGTGCGTCGCGCGTGATGACTGGAGCGCGCAGCGGCTGACGCCGTACATCGGCTTTCTCGTGGCGACCGCGTGCGCGGCGGGTGGGGCCCTCGCTGCGCTGGCCCTCGCTGGCCTCCTGGCTCGCCTCGGGCGTGCGAGTCACACGCCACAGCCCCCCCAAGGTCGGCTAGGAAAGCGCTGGCCCGCGCCGCTGGGCGTCCTGGCGCTGGTCGCTGTCCTGGGCCTCTGGCGCGCTCGATGGCTGGGGTATGCCGCGCCCCTCTTGGTGCTGGGCATTGCGCCGCTGCTGTTGGGTGGAGGAGCGCGGACGCCCCCTTCGCCTGCGCGCGACGCCCGGGCCGCCATGCTCTGCATCGCGAGCGAGGGCGCCTGCCTGGGGGTTGGGTGCTGGCTGCCCTTCGCCGGGACCGTGCCGGCGTTGCTGCTGCCCGTCATGCTGGCGATGGCCGGCCTGGCCGTCCACGCGGCAGCCACTCGAGCTCAGGGCGACGAATGCTGGCGCCTGGTGTTCGCGGGTCTGCCGGCGCTGGCCCTTCCGCTCGCCGGCTTGCTTCGCAATCCCACGCTGATTCCCACCCTGGTGTGCGTGGCGGTGATGTCGACAGGCGCGTGGACGATGTCGCGCCGTCCGGCGGTCGCGGAGCGTGCGGCACGCTGGGCGCGGCGCCACGCCATCACCCTCGCGGTCCCCGCTCTCGTCTTCTTTCTCTTTCTGCCGTGGCGCTTTCGCGAGCTACCGGTCGCGGATCTGGGGGGACACGAGGGTCAGCACCTGGGATGGCTCAACAGCATCTCCTTCGGAAAGCTCATGATGGCCGACGCTGGCCTCACCTACGGACCGGTGCGCGAGTACACGCTCGCGCTGCTGGCGTGGGTTCAGGGGGGGCTGACGCTCGAGCACGTCCGCGTCGCGCATGTCGCCGTCAACGTCGTGGGGTTGGTCTGCCTCTTCGCGGCCATGCGCAGGATCGCCGCCGGGCAGGTGGAGCTGCTCGTCTTCGGGGTTCTGCTGCTCTTGACCCACTCGTCGCTGGTCTCGTTCGTGGTCTACACGACGCCGGCGTACTCCTTCGGATGGGCCGACACGTCGCGCGCGGGGCTGGCCACCCTCGGTGTGGTCGTCGTCCTGGCGCGTCGCCCTCGCGACCCGCGCGCGAGCCGACGCAGCCTTCTCGGCGGGGGAGCGCTGGCAGCCACGGCCCTTCTCTACAGCCACGACTTCGGTGTACCCGCCATGCTGGGCACACTCGTCGGGCTGGCGTCCACCACGCCCCTCCAGAGCGAGGCCACGATGGGGCAGCGGGCGCGTGTGGTGCTCCGCTGCGCGGCCACCTACGGCGCGGGCATGGCGGTGATCCTGGTGCCCTTCCTCGCCGTCTACGCCGTGCGAGGCCGGCTGCTGGCGTTCTTCGAAGGGTACGCCTGGACCCTCCAGGTCTCCAGCAGCGCCGCGCCGTTCGACAGCATGCTGTGGTGGGTCACTCCCGCGCATCTGTCCTCGTACGCCGCCCTCACGGCCCCGTACTGGACGGAGAACAAGATCGGCGCCAGCGTGATCGATCAGCTCGCCGGTCCGGCACTGGCGATGCTGGGGGTGGTGCACGTCGCCTTGGCCCTGATGCGTCGCCGGTTCGAACGGCGGACGGCGCTGATCGTGGGGCTCACCATCCTCGCCACCATGACCCTTTATCACGCCTTTCTCAACGCGGACCCCTGGCACGCGGCCAACGCCGTGACGCCCGGGCTGGTCCTTCTGGTGGCGCTCGGTGCCGGAGCGCGGAGGCTTCGGGTCCGCTTGCCCGGCGGTCGCGTTCTGCCGATCGGCTCCGTCTGCGCGGCCTTCGTGCCCACGGTGTGGCTGCTCAACGGGGCTTTCGTCCCTCTCGACACGCGCCTCGCGCTCATCGCCTCGGGCCGCGAGCGCCCCTCGGTCGGTCCGCCCTTCGAGTATCCGGACCTCCCTCGCGCCGGGGACGAGCACGTCGGCGACGAGCACCTGTCGGTCGCCCGCTGGGTGCGCGCGCACTCCGGGCCCGGCGACCCGGTCTACTGTGCGACGTGGCTCCTCGGCGGAGGAACGGAGGCGTTCCTTTCGGATCGACGCAACCCGACGTCGTTCGACAAGCCGGACGAGATCGCCTCACGCCGCCTCCAGCAGCGTGCCTTTGCGGAGCTCCAGCGCGACCCTCCGCGGCTCATCGTTGGGGGCGACTTCGACTATCTCAGCGACGAGGCCCGGGCGTTCATCCAGAAGGGCTGGCACCCGTCGCGCGATTCCGCGCGAAAAGACAACCTGGAGCGCAATCGCTGATCGCCCCAGGGCGTGTGAATGCCGTCCCCGTCCTGGAACGTCACGACGGAGGCCGTTGGGCTTTGCCCGACGGGCTCCTCTAGCGCTTCCGACGAAAGACCACCTCCCCGTCCGGCGTCATCTCGCCCACCAGATCCCATCGCTTGGTCCGCTGCAGTGACGCACGCGCGTCGTCGGACTTGCCGACGGCGACCCAGGTGGCGGAGCAGCTGTCGACCGCGGCGAGGAAGTCGTCGCTGGTGTGGTACGGCACGTACTTCACCCGGTTCGAGAACTCGAAGTTCCAGAGTGCGCCGACGAAGGCCACCTCTTGATCGAAGACCACGCAGTCGCCCGCATGCAGCTCCTCGATTCGCTGGCGCGCCAGGAGATCGAAGGCCGGCCGCTCCAGGTGGGTGCGCGAAGCCAGCGGGTGCTCGAGCACGTCCTCGGGGTGTCGGGTCGATACCCAGTACCAGCCCGGCCCTTTCATCCAGAAGAGCGGAACGATGGACAGCACGATGGAAGCCGCGACGAGCCCCTCGCGAGCGCGGCCCCAGCGGCTCCCCGCGAACAGCCAGGTCACCGCCGCCATCAGCCCGGCGACGATGTGGACGTCGTAGCGGGCGTTCTGGCCGGCAAGGGTGGGCGTCGTCAGAACGCACGCCACGACCAGCAGCAGCACGAGGCCCAGGTTCGACGCCGCCGAGGGCTCCTTCAGCCGTACCGCTTCGAGGACCGCGACGAGCAGGCCGACCACCAGCCCGAGCACCCCGAGAGGGATGACCACCCAGGCGATCCCGTAGCCGTAGCCTCGCGCGATGACGTCCTCCATGCCCCCGACGGGGATGCCGTACGCCACGTCGACGAGCTGGCGGAGCGGCCGGTTGGAGACCGCCTCCGCCAGCGTGATGAGCCCACTCCAGTGGATGCCGAGCGCGCGATTGTCGTACGAGATGGGCCAGAGCGGGTCCTCGAAGGCGGCCCAGTTGCGCAGCGGCATCACCAGCGCCAGCGCGACCAGCGCGACCACCATCCCCAGGGCCGTGGCGACGGCCGCCAGGGGACGCGCGCGTGCGTTACGACGGAGCAGGCGCACCACCACGAGGAGGGCCATGGGCGGAACGGTCAACATGCCGCTGCCCTTCGAGCCGATGAGCAGCGCCATGCCGAGCGTCGCACAGAGGGCGTCGGACAGGCGGAGATCGAGCCGCGTCGCGAAGTGGATGGCGACGAGCGCGAAGAACGCCACCGCGACGTCGATGTACGTCTGGCAGAGCTGGGACCAGATCTGCGGCATCAGAAAGGAAACGCATGCCCAGCCCATCGACGTCACCCGATCACCGAAGCGCCGGCAGAGCACGTACACCGCGAGCATCATGGCCGGAGCGGCGAGGTCGTTGGGCAGCTCGACCAGCGTCTTGTCGGTGAAGATGACGAGCCACAGGGAGACGCTCTCCACGAGGCGCGGGTATCCGTTGGTGCACTGCACCGCCTCGCTCATGGGAAGCTCGACGGTAGAGAAGCCGTGGTTCTGGATGGCAAACCCCACGATAGGCTCGTGGTAGAGGAGACCGTCCCACGTCTCGTTCGGTGCGAACACGGTCCATACGAATGCGGCCGCGATGATCGCGCCGCACACCAGCAGCCCGGCGAGGACGACGCTCCGGGCGCGGGCGGCCTCGCGCAGCCCGTCGAGCGGCAAGCGCGCGATCGTCCGAGCTGCGCGCAGACACTCTCGCACGTGCTGCCGGATGCGACGGCGCCGGACCAGGACCGCGAACGTCCCGGCCTCGAGGGCGAACGAGGCGCCGAGAAGGCTCCCCGGGGTGAGCACGTTGCCGTAACCGAGCGCCAGCACGGGCGCCGCGACCAGGGCGAACCATGCGGCCGAAGCGACCATCGCCAGCTCGGCGCGACCAGAAGGCGCCGCGCGAAGGGCCAGGCCTATCGCGCTTAGCGCGGCGAACGCGGAGAGGAGCCCAAGGACCACCCAGCCGAGGAGCGTGGCCATGGGAGGCGCAGCGTTCCACGCGGTCGCGGTTTGGACAAACGAGACGCGGCCACGTTTGCCACAGGCGGGGCGCGGATGCGTTCGTCCAAGAGGATCCTCGGGCCTGCGCACAATGACCGACTCCGGCATATGCGATGCAAGGGCGTACCCACATGATCTCCACGCGCTCGCTCGTCACCGCCCTGCTGTTCGCGATGGTTCCCGTCCTCGGGTGCGCGAAAGAGCCAAGCCAGGCTTCCGTCCAGCCGACGGCGAGTACCCCACCCGAGACCAAGGGCCTGGCCGAGCGACAGGCACCGTCGCCACGCCTGCCGGCGTCTCCCGACGAGACTCCGCCGTGCGCCGAAGCGCCCTTCTCCGCGATGGCGCCGCCGCCGGCGACCGGGGAGGGGGGGTCGCTGGCGATCGAGGCGCCGGCACCAGGGGCGGTGATCGCCGTGAAGCCGGACGGGACCCCCGTCACTGCCGATGCCATCTCCCCCCTCTCCGCGGCACAACCGAAGTGCGCGCCGCAGAGTCGCTAGAGCGGCGGCGAATGCCGTCCGCGTCCTGGAACGTCACGACGGAGTCTGTCGGGGATTTGACCGACAGTCTCCCTAGAGCGCAGCCTGCGCTCAGCCGCGCACGGCGAGAGCGATCCCGACCACGGTCGCGACCACGACCGCGATGACTAGGACGATGGGCAGGAGCTTGCGCGCGGTCGTCCCTGATTCCCGCCGGCCGCTCGGGGCGACGGCGGCCGGGGCCAGGACGGCGGGCGGTGGGGCGGGCGGGCGCATCGAGGGGCGCAGCTCCTCACCTGCCCAGAAGCTAGAACGCGACTTCAGCGGCTCGGCCACGCGGACGCCGCCGGGTGCGCTGGCCTCGGCGAGCCAGGTGTTCTGGCGGGCGCGGTCCTCCGCGAAGAGCTCGCGCATCACCTCCGCGACCACTCCGGCGTCGACCGTCGCGCCGGCGAACGCGTCGAGCTCGCGGGCCAACTGCGCCGCGGTGGACTGGCGATCGGCCCGGTCGCGCGCCAGCGCCCGCCGCAGGATGGCCCAGAGCGCAGGGGGAAAACCGTCGACCAGGCGCGTCGGGTCCGGCACTTTCGCCGCGTGGACCCGCGCGAGCGTCGCCACGTCGTCGGAGCGCTTGAAGAGACGTCGGTCGCAGGCGATCTCCCAGAGCGTGGTGGCCAGCGCGAACACGTCCGTCCGGCGGTCGACCGCCGCGCCCATGGCCTGCTCCGGAGACATGTACGCGACCTTGCCCTTGATGACCCCCTCCGCCGTCTTCGATGCGCGATTGGCCGCCTTGGCCAGGCCGAAGTCGATGATCTTGATGTCGCCGTCGTAGGTCACGAAGATGTTCGTGGCGTTGACGTCGCGATGGACGATGCCGAGCGGTCGCTCCTGTCCCGGCTCCCCGATCGCCAGCTCGTGGGCGTAGTGCAGCCCGTCGGCCACACGGGCGCCGATCCAGGCGATCATGGCGTAGCGGAGGCGCACTCCCCGTGCGCGGCAGGCCTCCCAGACGCTCCAGAGCGACTGCCCGCTGAGGAGTTCCATGGAGATGAAGGCCTGGCCCCCCTCGTTTCCCAGCTCGTAGCAGCGAACGATGTTGGGATGACGAAGGCGGAGCACGATCTGGGCCTCGTCGAGGAGCATGGCGAGAAAATCCGCGCTGAGCGCGAAGTCCTCGCGAAGGCGCTTCAGGGCGACGATCGCCCCGTCGTCTCGCCGCGCCACGTAGACGGCGGCCATGCCCCCGTCGGCGATCTTGGCCAGCACGCGATAACGTCCGACCCGCGCGGACTGCTGCGGCAGGGTGGAGAGTGGGTCGCCGCTCACGCCGGCGCAACGTACCAAAGGTCTGGCGCCGCTCAACCGTCGTACGATGCGAGTCCGTCATGAACAAGCTCGTCCAGGCCATGTCCTCCGCCTCGCCTCCGTGCCGCCCGATCCCGGTCCTGGCACCCGCCGCTGTCGCCCTCGCGTTCGGCGCGGCCCTCCTCGGGTGCAAGGACCAGGCAAAGGAGAGCGCCGCGCACGCCGTGCAGAACGCCCAGGACATGGCCGCGCTGGTCGAGCGCGACGTCGGCGAGATCGAACGAGGGATGCCCGAGGGGGCGAAGCGACTGGCGCCGCTCGTCGCCGGCGGCGCCGACCCGCACCAGGACGTGGCCGGGGTACGGAGGGCGCTGGGGCGCGTGCGGCGCGACGTGATGGACCTCAGCATCGCCAAGTCGACCTTCTTCGCGCTGGCCGACGCCAACGGCATCGCCATTCGCAACGATCTCGAGGAAGACGTGATGGCCGGGCAGAACCTCTTCGCGGTCTTCCCTGCCCTCGCCCGCGCCAGGGATGGGTACGTCACCACCACGGGCCTCTTCCCCAACGCGTCGAACAAGAACGGACCCGACCGGGACTGGATCGCTGGCGTCCCGGTGAAGACCGACAGCGGCTCGACGGGGGCGGTGTTCGTGACCGGCTGGACGTACCGCTTCTTCGCTCGCCACCTGCAGGAGTCGCTGAAGGATCAGCTGACCGAGCTGGCCAAGAAGAGCGGCGACGAGCTCAAGATGCCGGTCTTCTACGTGGCCGTCTTCGATGGCGCGGGCGTCTATTCCGCTCCGCTGACGCCGCCGGTCGACGAGAAGGCCCTCTCGGAGCAGGACCTGGTCGTCCACACCGCCGGCGGCGCCGCGCAGGGAACGGTCACCATCACCGATCGCGCCTTCGGCTGGGCCGCGACGCGCACCCCCAAGCTCGCCCCCGACACCGGCGTCGTCGTCCTGCGCAGCGAGTTCTAGGGCGGCGAATGCCGTCCCCGTCCTGGAACGTCACGGCGGAGTCTGTCGGGGCCTTGACCGACAGTCTCCCTAGCCGCTAGCCGGCGTGACGGCGCGCTCAGTCTTGACTGGCGCGGCCGAAGCGATGAATGGCCCAGGCGAAGAGCGCCCAGCCGAGCACCACCAGCACGCCGCCGACGATGGGCTGACTCAGCGCGCCTCCCCCTCCCCTGGTCCCGGGGACGGGGGCCGTGCCGGCGATGGCGATACCCAGCACCGTGATGATGGCCCCCGCCGCGAGCATCCGGCGCGGGCCGGTCATGGCCAGTTCTCGTGCTCTGCGCGGCGCAGGATGTCCTTGGTCGCGAGGGTGAGCTTTTCCTCGGCGGCGATGCTGGTGGAGGTGTGCGACTCGCCCGCGAGGTCGTCCTGCATGTAGTCGGCGGCGAAGAGCAAGGCAGCATGGACGTCGTCGTCGTCGCCGTTGCCGCGCACCACGAGGATGGCGTCCGGATCGCGGCGCTTGGGCAGCTCGTCCCCCAGCTTGTCGGCGTCCTGCCAGGTGATGTACGCGATGCCGAAGCGACGGTCCTTGGCGGCCACGTCCAGCTCCAGCTCGGCGTCGTGGGGGCCGAACTTGATGATGCGGTTGCGCACCGGCTCCTGACCGAGCTCGCGAAACACTTTGGCCATCACCGACACGGCGTGCGGTTCGTCGAGCGGTCGAAGGATGGTCGGCGCATTGGGCGGGCCGCCACCGCACCCCGCGGCAGCCGCACACACCACCGCGGCGGTCAGCAGCACGGCTCGACCCAGCACCGCAGCAAACGCTAGCCGATGGGCTAGCGTGCCGCTAGTTTCTGCTCATGCCGCGTTTCGCAGCCATCGACGTGGGCTCCAACGCGCTCCGGCTGCGCATCATCGAGGCCTCGGGGCCCTCGCAAGGCCTGGGGATGAAAGACCCGCTCCCCCTCCTTCCCGATCGCGAGAGCGTCGACCCCTGGCGCGACCTGGTCACGCTCCGCGCGCCGGTCCGCCTCGGGGCCGAAGTTTTTCAGTCCGGGCGCCTGGCGCCGGCCTCGATCGCCCAGGCCTGCGACGCCTTGCGCGAGTTCCGGGAGGAGATGGACCGCGCCAAGGTCGACGCCTACCGCGCCATCGCCACCAGCGCCATGCGGGAGGCCAAGAACGGGGCCACGCTGGTCGAGCGCGCCCGGCGCGAGGCGAAGATCGAGCTCGAGACCATCGAGGGGATCGAAGAGGCGCGCCTCATCCAGCTCGCGGTCACGCGACGCATCCCCATCGGCGATCAGCGAGCCCTGCTGGTCGACGTGGGCGGCGGCTCTACGGAGCTCACCGTGGTCGAGCACGGGAAGACGGCGTTCGTCATGTCGCTCCCGCTGGGAACGGTGCGCATGCTCGAGGCTTACCTCAAAGGTGCGAAGACGGTGGACCGCCGCCGCGAGCGCTTGCTCGAAGAGGCCATCGACCGCGCGCTCGGCGAGGCGCTGCCCAAGCTCGGTAAGATCGACGTGGTGGTCGGCACCGGCGGCAACGTGGACACGCTCTTCGAGCTGTGTCCGGCCAAGGGCCGCGCCATCGATATCGGCGACGCGAGGACGCTCTTCAAGAAGATGTGCGGCATGTCCAACAGCGAGCGCCGCGACGAATGGCAGCTCCGCCCCGATCGCGCCGACACGCTCCTCCCCGCCACCGCCATCTTCCTCCGTCTCGCCCGAAAGCTCGAGCTCACCACCCTGCTCGCGCCCGGCGTGGGCCTCGCCGCGGGCATTCTGGAGGAGCTGGTCGACCGGTTCTTCCATGTCTGGGACGCGGCGGGCGAAGCCGAGCGCGTCCTCGATGCTTGCTTGCGCCTGGGACGGCACTACCACTTCGACGAGGCGCACGCGCGCCACGTGACGCGCTTCGCCGCGCAGCTCTTCGACGACCTGCACAGCGTTCACGCCTTCGGCGACCGCGACCGCCTTCTCTTGCGCGCCGCGGCCATCCTCCACGACGTCGGCGATTACATCCACTACAGCGGCCACCACAAGCACAGCTACTACCTGATCCAGCACGCGGACATCATGGGGCTCACCCCGGACGAGCGAGGCATCGTCGCCAACATCGCGCGGTACCACCGCAAGGGGCCGCCCGACACGACGCACCCGAACTTCCGCGACCTGAGCAAAGAGGGCCGCGGCAAGGTGCGGGGGCTGACGGCCCTCTTGCGGCTGGCGGACGCGCTCGATCGCGAGCACAAGCAAAAGATCGAGAGCGTGCGCGCGGCGGTCGACCGCGGTGCGGCGAACGTGACGCTGTTTCTCCGGGGCGACGACGACCGCGAGCTCGAAGAGTGGACGGTGGGGAGCAAGGCCACGTTGTGGCGCGACGAATACAACCTCGACGTCGCCATCGCCAAGGCGGAGGTGTCGTGACGGGGGGCGAGGCCCGTCGGACGTGGGGCATGGGCGCGGGACGGTGGGCGGCGGGGCGGTGGGTCTGGTGGCTTCCCTGCGCGCTCGTCTCGTGTGCGTCGTCGGTCGTCCCCGATCCCCACGCCGCGGCGCAGGCCTACGCGAGCGCGGCGGCTCGCGGAGACGGCAACGCGCTCTACGAGATGATGTCCACCGCGGCGCGGCAGGCGCGGAGCCGGGACGACGTGCAGCGGATGATCGCCGAGGAGCACGAAGAGCTGGCGCAGCAGGGAAAGGAGCTGTCGCGCCCGGACGTCCGGGTCGAAGCGACGGCCCGCCTTCGCTACGCCGACGGCGAGGAGGCGGCGCTGGAGCTGCGTGAGGGGCGCTACTGGGTGACCGCCGCCGGCGCGCTTCCGGGGGGAGCCCGCACGCCCGAGGAGGCCCTCGAGCAGCTCCGGCGCGTGCTGGCGCGACGCAGCTACGCGGGGCTGATGCGCGTCCTCTCGCCGGCCACGCGGGCCGCGGTGGAGAACGACCTGCGCGGGCTGGTCGACGGGCTGACCGAGCCGGCGACGCTGCCGGTGAAGGCCAACGGCGACGCGGCGGTGGTGAGCGTGCCGGGTGGGCATCAGGTCAAGCTGAAGCGCGAAGACGGGGTGTGGAGGGTCGAGGACTTCGACTGATCTCTTCCTTCGTCCGCGGTTGCCGAGGAGGGCCCGGGCCGTTCGCGATCGCCTTTCCGCTCGGCTACAAGGAAGGGCGTGCGTTTCCCACCGATCGCGGTCGCTCTTGTCGCGTTCTCGCTCGGGCTGGCGCTCTTTCTGAGCGCGCCGCGACCGGCACAGGCCTTCGGGGACATCGGGGCGTTCGACCCGCGCGTTCTCCTCACGGGCAACCAGACCGCCGCCGCACGCGCCACAGCGCCCGCGCGCTGGTCGTGGGAGCTGGTGCAGCGGACGAGCGCGCCAGCGCGTCTGCGGCCCACCCTCCTGCGCGCCGACGACCCCGCCATCGTGGACGCGCCGTTCCTTTACTGGAGCGGCGACGCCGAGGTCGCCGCGCTGACCGGCGCGGAGCTCACCGGCTTGCGGCGCTTCTTCGCGCTGGGGGGCGTGTTGCTCGTCGACGACGCGGCCCCCGGGGCACGGGGCGAGCCGAGCGCCTTCGCGCGGAGTGCGCGTCGCGAGATCGCGCGCGCCCTGCCCGATACCATCCCCGTGGCCCTCGGCGTCGACCACGTCGTCTTTCGCACCTTCTACCTGCTCCGCCGCGCCGAGGGCCGCGTGGAGGGCCCTCCCTCGCTCGATGCCATCGTGCGCGGCGGCCAGGCGCAGGTGCTCTTCAGCGAGCACGATCTCGGCGGCGCCCTGGCGCGTGGCGCCTCGGGCACCTGGGAGCAGCCGGTCACCCCGGGCGGCGACCTGCAGCGCGAGCGCGCCATCCGTCTGGCCGTCAACATCGCCATGTACGTGCTCTGCTCGAACTACAAGGACGACCAGGTCCACGCCCCGTTCCTCATGAGACGGCGCGCCCTCTCGAGCCCATGACCACGGCGAAGGGCCCACCCCGGATACGCCTTCTCGGACGCTGATGCTCTCCACCCACCTCGGACCGTCCGGCGATCTCGCGCCCTGGGCCGTCTGGCTGGCGCTCGTCCTCACCGTGGCCAGCTTCGCCATGCTGCTGGTGGAGATGCGGCGACGCGAACGGGGCGGCACGGCCATCGCGCTGAGCGGGCTGTGCGCGGTGCTGGCGCTGCTGGCGGCGGTGGTCCGCCCGGCGCGCGTGTCGGCGCGTGAGAGCGTGGTCGGCGCACGCGTGGTGGTGCTGGCGGACACCTCGCGCTCGATGGCGCTGGAGCCGCCCGACGGTCCGCGCTGGCAGTCACGCGACCGGGCCATCGAGGCGCTCGCCCGGGCCTCCACCAGCGCGCGGCTCACCGTCCTGGGCTTCGGCGAAGGCGCCCCGCAGCCGCTGCCCATGACCCTGAACGACCGCGCGGCGGAGCAGCGCACGACGCGCGCCGCTCACAGCGATCTCGGCACGGCGTTGCGGGAGCTCGCGGCCTCCTCGGAAGAGCGGCCCGCGGCGGTCGTGGTGGTGAGCGACGGGCGGCTCGACGACCCGCCCGACGAGGCCTCGGAGGCGAGCCTCAAAGCGCTGGGCGACGCCGTGCACGTGCCGGTGGACACCGTGGCCACGACGCGGGACGCGCCGCCGGATGCGAGCGTGCGCCGGGTGAGCGCGGCAGGGGCCGCGGTGGCGCACGTGCCGCTGCCGTTGCGGGTGGAGGTGGGATGCGCGGGGGGCGTGACCTGCGACGACGTGACAGTGACCGCGCGCGAGCTGCGCGACGACGGGCCGCCGGCCTTGCTCGCGTCCGGCATCGCGCACGTGAAGGACGGCAAGGCGGCGCTCGACCTCACCATCACGCTGGAGCGCGCCGGGGCGCGCATCGTGGAGGTGGCCATCCAGCCGCCGCCCGGCGACACCATCCCTGAGAACGATCGCCGCCTGATGACCTTCGACGTGGCGCGTGAGCGGGTGCGCGTTCTCCACGTCGCCGGTCGGCCCACCAACGACGTTCGCGCCCTGCGGCAGTGGCTGAAGAGCGACGCCTCGGTCGACGTGGTGGCCTTCTTCATCCTCCGAACCCCCACCGACGACGTGCGCGCCACACAGAACGAGCTCGCGCTCATCCCCTTCCCCGTCGACGAGCTCTTCACCGAGCACCTGCCGAGTTTCGATGCCATCGTTCTTCAGGACTTCGACGCACAGCCCTATGGCCTGGAGAAGTACCTGCCCAACGTGGAGCGCTACGTGCGCGGGGGCGGAGGCCTGGTGATGGTGGGCGGGCAGAACTCCTTCGTGGCCGGCGGCTACGCGGGGACGCCGCTGGCCTCGGTGCTGCCCGTGGAGCTCGACGGCGCCCCGGGCGCGACCAGCGCGGACACCTCGCCTTTCGTACCGGACTGGACGCTGGAGGGACGCGCCGCGCCGCTCCTGTCGCTGCTGCGCGACGTGGTAGGCGACGAGCTGCCGCTCATGCCGGGGGCGAACGTGCTCGGCGACGTGCGGCCCGGCGGCGTAGCGTTGTGGTCCCACCCCACGCGGACGACCAAGCGCGGCGCGAAGATGCCGGTGCTGGCGGTGGGCGAGGCCGGCGACGGACGGACCATCGCCATGGGCGTCGACGGGGCGTGGGAGCTGGAGTTCTCGGCCCTGGGAGCGCGAACCGCGGGACGAGGCCACGGCGCGCTGTGGGACGGGCTGCTCGGCTGGCTGATGCGCGACCCGCGCTTCGAGCCGGCGCAGATCGAGGTGGCGGGTGGCTGCACGGCAGGGTTGCCATCGGTGGTGCGCGCGCGACTCTTGCCCGCCGCGCCGGAGGGCAAGCCAGAGAGCGTCGTGCTCGACGTGACACGCATCGACAAGTCGCAGGCGCCGGTGCACATCGAGGCCGCGCGCACCGACCAGGCGACATCCGTCGAGCTCGCCCTCCCCCCGCTCGAGCCGGGCGCATACACGGCGCGACTCCAGGTGGCCGGCGGAGGGGCCACGCGACACGACTTCGCGTGCGAGGCGGGCGGCGACGAGTGGGCCGACTCGCGTCCCGACCCGAAGAGACTCGAGGCGCTCGCCGCCGCCACGGGCGGTTCCTTCGTCTACGCCGGAGAGGCCGGCTCGCTCCCTTTGCCCAGGCCCACCATCGTCAGCGCGGAGCGTCACGTCACACCGGTCGCCCCCCCGTGGACGTGGACCCTCGCTGCCGCGCTGCTGCTCGGGGTTCACTGGTTCGCGCGCCGCCGCAGCGGGCTATCCTGAGGAGCCCATGGCACCGGTGAAAAGCGGAGGAGCCCGAGCCGGGAGGCGGCGCGCCCGGCTGGCTCTCCCGCCTCGCTGCGGGTCGCTTCTTCTCGTGTCCGTGGCGCTCTGGGGAGTGCCCGCTCGAGCGCTGGTATGGCCCGACGTGGCGGAGCGCGTGGAGCGAGACCTCGCTGCGAGCGATGCGGCGACGCGCAGGAACGCTGCGCGCCAGCTGTCCGACCTCGGGCCGGGGCGCGGTGGCCCGCTGGCGCTCGAAGCGCTTGGCGACGCCGACGACGAGGTGAAGATCGCCGCTGCCGACGCCGTCGTCCGGCTGCGCACCGCGGGGGCGACCGACGCGGTGGTGGGGTGGCTCAACGCGCCGGATGCGCGGCTGCGGCGCAAGGCGTGCGACGTGGCGCGGGCCCTCCCCGGCCCGCGCGTCGTGGCCCCGCTGGGAAGGACGCTGGGCGACCCGGACGCCGAGGTGCGCGCGGCGGCGGCGGACGCGCTGGGGCATCAGGCCTCGGCCGAGGCGGTGCCCCCGCTGCTGGGAAGGCTCGACGATCCGGCGCCGCAGGTGCGCATCCAGATCGTCGGCGCGCTCGCCCGCCTCGGGGATCTACGCGCGGTGGTGCCGCTGGTGGGCAAGGTGCAGGACTCCTCGCCCGACGTGCGCGAGGCAGTGGCACGCGCGCTCGGCGATCTCGCCGACGCGCGGGCTTCGGCCGCGCTGGTGCTGGTGCTGCGCGACCCCAACAACGACGTGCGGCGCGACGCCCTCTCCGCGCTGGGACGCATGAGGGCCGCCGACGCGGTGGACGCCCTCGCGCCGTTCGCGACCGATCGCGCCCCCTCGCTTCGGCTCGCCGCGCTCGCGGCCCTCGGGCGCATCGCCTCCGAGGACGCGGTGCGCGTGCTCGTGCAGGTGCTGGGGACCGGCGACGACGCGGCGGAATCGCTGGGCCGGACCGCCGTGCGCGACGCGCTGGTCGTCGCGGGAGCCCCGGCCGTCGGGCCGCTCCACGCCCTCATCGCCGGCTCGCCGTCGCCGTCGGTGGCGACCAGCGCGGCCTGGATCCTCGGCGAGCTGAAGGCGACCGGCGAGGCGCCCGCCATCGTCGCGTCGATGCGTCGCGGTGCCATCCCCACCGCCGCGGCGCTGCATGCGCTGGCCGGGGCGGGCACGGCGGCGGAGGTGCCCGTGGTGCTGGAGTTCGTGGCGGACCCCAACCCCATCGTGCGCGGCGAGGCGCTGGGCGCGGCGATGGCGCTGCTCGACCCGAATCACCCGGACGGGCGAGCGGTGGAACCGGTCGCTGCCGCGCTCCGCGACCCCCGCCCTTCGACGAGAGAGCGCGCGCGGATGGCGGCGCTGCTGGGGCGAACCGGGGCGCCGCGCGCGGCCCCGCTGCTGGTCGACCTGGTGCGCGCCCACGATCCGGCGTTGGGCCTGGCGGCCATCGACGCCCTGGGGACCCTCGGGGGCGAATCACCGGCGCCGCAGGAAGCCGACGGGGCGCTGCTCGAGGCGCTGGGATCGCCGGAGGCCACGGTGCGCCTGCACGCGGCGGTCGCGCTCTCCGAGTCCGGGGGGGCCACCGCCCGCGAAGCGCTGCTGGCGCGGCTCGACGGGGGTGACGAGGTTGACCGCGCGGCGGTGCTCACCGCGCTGGGGGGCGTGCTCGCGCGCGCGCCGGCGGATGCTGCGGTGCCGCGGCTCGGTGGCGCGCTGGAACTCGCCGCCGGCCCGGAGCGAGACGGGATCATCGAGGCGCTAGGACGCGTGCCGCTGATCTCGGCGGTGCGGGCGCTGGCCGCGGTGGCGAAGCGGGACGAGCCCACCGATCGCCGCGCGGCGGCGACGCTCCTCGCGGCGCACGCCGTTCACGGGATCGACCCGACCGCCCAGGCGACCGCGCGCTCGCTCCTGGCCGACTCCGACGACACGGTGCGGGCGCAGGCGGCCTGGGCGCTGGGGACGCTGGGCGACGCCTCGGACGTGCCGCACCTGGCGGACATGGCGCGCACGCCGGACCAGGACGGCGCCGTCGACGCGGTGGCGGCGATCGGTCGCATCGCGGCGCGAGGGCACGCCATGGAGCTGGCGGCGCGCAGCCTGTGCCCTCTCGGCGCCGATCCGCATCCTTACGTTCGCGCCAACGCGCTGGCCGGTCTGGCGCTGGCCGGGGCGCGCTGCGGGGGCGGCGAAGCGGAGCGAGCGGCCTTGACCGACGATCCGAGCGAAGACGTGCGGGCGGCGGCAGCGTTGCTCCTCGCACGCGGCCCGTCTCCCGCCGAGGCGCGCGCCCTCGACCGCTGCGCACGGAACGATCCCTCGGGGGCCGTGGCGGCTCGTTGTCGGGCGCGCGCCCCCCTGCCGGCGCGCACGCACCCCGCCCTGGTGTATGTGGTCGCCGACGGAGCGACCGCGCCGCACGCCGGCGCCCCGTACACCATCCTGCTCGCCGACGGCCTGCTGCACGCCGGGACGACCGATCGCCGCGGCGCCGTGTTCGATCCCGTCACCCCCGAAGGCGACGTGACCCTCCGTCCTCCCAGCGCCCTCACGCGCTGAGGAAGTGGGTTGCGCAGTGGCCGCCCTCGGAGACGTCGACCCGATGAACCCGGGCCCGCCCGTCGTCGAGCTTCGTGGCCAGCGCCTCGGCGAGGACACGGGCGACGTTTTCGCGCGTGGGGTTCAGGTCGTCGAAAGGAGGGATGTCGTTGAGGAAGGCCGCGTCGTAGGGGCCGACGACGGCGCGCAGAGCCGCGTCGACGTCGTGGAAGTCGAGAACCCAGCCGGTGCGATCGAGCTCCGACGCGCGCACGGTGACGCAGACGCGCCAGCGATGCTCGTGCACGCGCCCGCCCTCGCCGGGGACACCGCGGATCTGGTGCCGGGCGGCGACGACGGTCTCGACGGAGATCTGCCACATCGGCATCGGGGACTGCGCGCCGTTTAGCATGCCGTCCGTGCGCAGGCGACATCCGGCCGCGGTCGAGGTAAGGAGCGTGCTGCGGCGAAGGTCGGCGCAAAAAAAGGAGCTGCCTCGATGAAGCGTCGTTTCCGGGAGCGGCTCGTCGTGCCGGAGGCGATGGAGGCCATCCTCGAGCGCGCCGGCGAAAGCCGCTTTGCCCGGACGCGCCCACCGCTGGCCATGAAGGTATGGCGCGACGCCGTGGGCGCTCGCATCGCCGAACGCGCCCGCCCGCTGTTGCTCTGGGACGGCGTGCTGCTCCTGCGCGTGCCGAGCAGCGTCTGGGCGCACGAGCTGTCGCTCCTGGCCGGAGAGGTATGCGCGCGCCTGCGCGAGCGCGGCGTCGAGGCTCGTGAGCTGCGCTTCCGCGTGGGGGCGCTCGACGCGGTCGAGCGTCCCCCGGAGCGGCGCGTCGCACGCTCCGTGCCCACGGCCTTCCCCGTCCCGGCCGAGGTGGCGCACGCTCTCGGCGGCGTGGGCGATGACGGACTGCGCGCCTGCATCGAGCGGGCGGCGGCGGCGAATCTGGCCTGGCAGTCGGTGTCGCGCCCGGCGCCGGCGCAAGAGGTCACCGAAGCGCGGCGAGCCGCTCGAGCCCCTCGAGGCGCTGCAACAGAAACCGCTCCGCCGGCCCGAGAGACCCCTGCTTGTCGCGCAGCCGCGCCACGTAACCGCGAAGACGGACGAGGTCGATCGCGTTGACCTTGCGGAAGGCGTTGTAGAGCTCGTCCACCACGTTCGCCGGGCAAGGCCGGAGCTCGGCGTCGTAAAGCTCGATGACGTAGTCGGCCCACGTTCCCTTGCCCGTCGCGGTCGCGAGCTTCGCCGCGAAGCGGGCCGCCGTGTCCACCAGCCAGGGTGAGAGGTGCTTGCCCGCCCGACTCGCCTCCGCCACGTCCGCCAGCGGGCTGGCGAGCAGCCGCTCCGCCTCGTCCGCGCGCCCCATCGCCAGCGCTTTCTCGGCCACGCCGCCGAGCAGGTTGAAGGCCCCCGCCCGGCGCAGCATGCTGGGCTCGGCGTCCACGTCGCCTTCTACCGGCGGGACCGAGGTGGCGTGATCGGCGGTGGTCAGCTCGGTCGCGGCGACCATCTTGGGGAGGGTGCGCTTGCCCACCGGATGGTTGGGGGCGTCAGCGCCGGGGCCGTCGCGCCCTTCCAGCAGCGTCAGCTCCTGGGAGCCGATGACGATCTTGTCGCCCGCGGCGAGCTGGGTGCGTCCCGGGATGCGCCGCCCGTTGACCAGCACCCCGTTCCGGCTCTGCAGGTCCTCGACGGTCACCCCTTCGAGCTCGACGACCAGGAGCGCATGCCGGCGCGAGACGAGCGGGTCGTCGAGCGAGAGCTGGCAGCTGGCACTGCGCCCAACCGCGAACTGTCCCTCGATGAGCTCGAGGTCGTGGTGCAGGTAGCGCAGGCGAAAGCGCATGACACTCGTAGACTAGTACCTTTCCTTCAGGAGCCCGTCGTGCGAAAGCCGAGGCCTCCGACAGCACCTAGCCCACGGCTAGGCTCCCGGCCACTCTCCTGTCACTTCGCTCTCCGCCACGTTGCCGACGTCGGCGAGGGCGATCGCCACCCCGAGATCGGGCGGCGGCTCGAGATCGCTGCGCATCTGCTGCAATCGCGCGAGCCCGTTGGCGTCGCCGGGGGAGGCGCTGCGATCGGTGCTCTCCAGGAGCTGCAGCAGGGCGTTCAACGCGCCACTCACGACGCCGCGATGTTTGCCCGCCGCCTCGCCCACCCCTTCGACGACGTCGATGGGCGGCACCCGCTCGATGCGCCGGTAAATGCCCAGCGTCCAGAGCACCCAGGTGGGGTCGTTGGTGGCCAGAGTCGTGGCCACGACCTGCCCCGCCAGCGCGGCCAGAGCCTTGGAGTCGACCGCCGCGCCCACCGTGACGAGCTCTTCCACTTGCGCGGTCGCCCGGCGCGCCAGCCGCTCCGCGTCGCTCAGCCGTCCCAGCGTCAGCGCACGCTCCAGGGCCTCGACCAGGAGCTGGACGCTCCACGCCGCCTGGTTCTCCGACCCGAAGGTGCCGCTGAGCGTGTCCTCCTCGGTCTGCTCGGTGGCCTCGCAGTTGGGGCAGGACACCATCTCGCGCGGGTACGGCAGCCGGCACTCGGCGCACAGGCGCAGCACGCCGGTGGTCTTGGAGTGGGCCTTGGCCGCGGACTCGATGCGGCAGAAGACGAAGTCCTGCGTCCCGATGCGCACGCGATCGCCGTCGACCAGACGGGTGGCGCTGCGGATCTGTACCCCGTTGACCCTCACGCCGTTGCGGCTCTCCAGGTCCTCGACGGATCCACCGGTGTCGTCGAGAAGGATGCTCGCGTGCTGCCGCGACACCAGCGGGTCTTCGATGGTGAGGTTGCAGTCGAGGCTGCGCCCGATGACGGTTTTGCCTCGGGGCAAGTCGAACTCTTGCAGCAGAAACCTCAGTCGGTATCTCGCCACGTGGGTTCCTCTCTGATGCGGGTGGGCGCCCGAGGGGATTGGCCGCGCTCCCCTCGAACGAAAAACGCCGCGCGGCGTTCCCTAGGCGTTCTCCCTGGAATATTACGCGCGTTTTGACAAAGGGGACAGGCGCTTGCCACACGCTACGTGAACCCTGTAAAGCGTAAGGGGGGTAAAGTGGGAAGAGTGGGGCCCTAGTGGACGAGAGCGTGAAGGAGCAGATCACCAAGATCTGCCGTGAGATCCTCGCACCCATGGTCAAGGCCGACGGCGGCGAGATGTATCTCGTGCGCTTCGACGGGGACGACGTGCACGTTCACCTCGGCGGAACGTGCGCAGGCTGTCCTGGCGCGTCAATCACCAGTGACAAGGTTCTCCTCCCCTTGCTTCGCACAGCCTCGCCCAAGGTGCGCATCGTGGTCACCACCGGTATCCGCGTCCCCGACGGCGCGGACAAGCTGGGCTGACGACTATCGCTTCCTCGCACCGGCGTCGACGGTGGCTGCGCGCCCGGCGTTGGGGTCGCTCACCCCGTTGCGGGTCAATGCGGCAATGCTGGGGTCCAGGGCGAAGGGATCCACCGGTCGGTTCGTCCGAAGCGCCGGGAGGTTATTCGCCGTGACCCGATCCTCGAGAACGACGCCGACCAGGTGCTCGCCCGTGCGATCGACGGCACGAAGGTGGCTCCTGGCGTCCTGCCAGTCGGCCTCGGTGCGCTCGCGGCCCTGCGAGGCGTCGGGCGTACGGATGCGCGCCGCCACGGAGAAGAGCGCGTTCAGCTTGGTCACGGCCTCCTGGAAGGTCGCCCCCAGCGGTCCGTCCGCCTTGAGGGGCACCTCGTCGTAGATCTTCCAGAGGCGATCCTTGATGAAGAAAAAGTAGCGGTTCCTCCCGTCCTTGAAGAGCCGCTGGATGGCCTCCCCGTTGTTGTAGGTGTACTCGAGGTGCAGCGCCCCGACGTCGTAGCCGGTCGGTGAGCCCGCGGTGAACTCCGCGAAGCTGCGCTCGAAGTTGGCCTTGCGGTTGTCGCGATCGGCCTCGAGCTGCTGCATGTCCACGCCAGGCTGCTCCTTGGCGAGCAGCGGAGCGTACTCGCGATCGAAGAGCCCGTTGAGCCGGTTGTAAACTTCGGTCACCTGGGTGTGGGACATCCCCCAGCTCACGTCCTTTACCATCAGGCTGGCGAGCGAGTTGACGGTGGGCGGATCGGCGGGACCTCTCGGTGGCGCGGCGACGGCCATCATGCCGGTGGCGACGACCGCACAAACTGCGAGAGATGCGGCGAGGAGGACCCGATTCATGGGCGCATCGTATCACACCTTCCCGGTCGGCCCGCAGTTGGACGGGCGCCGGTCTTCCGGGATAAAAACCGTTGCATGGCGCGGTGCGACGTCGTTGCGGGCGGTGACGCGCTCCCCGGCCTCGCGTTGGTCGCGGCCGTCCTCCTCTCGTCGTGCGGCGGCGCCAACCCCGACGCCCAGAGCCCCGTGCGAGTGCTCCCGCCCTACCTGGGACACGCCACCGAGCTGTTCGACGACGGCATCGAACCGACCGCGGTCGGCTTCCCGCTGGACCCGAGCGACAGCCCGCTGGCCGACACCCGCGTCCGCGAGCGCACGCAGACGGGCGACGCCGTGGTCCGCGCGCGCGTGCGGACGGTGACCTCCAAGGTCGAGGGTGGCCGGCGCTCCTGGCAGCTCGGCCTCCGCGTGCTCGACCACCTGGCCGGGAGCGGTCCGCTGGACCCGGATTTCACCCTCTCGGTCTTGCCCTCCGATCCGGCCGCGGGGATCGTCCGCGGCTTCGAGGCTGGGCTCATCGGGAAGACCTTCATCGTGTTCGTCCGCGAGTTCTCGCACGCCGGCGCTCTCCCCGGGGATCCCGGCGACCTCCGCTACCACGTGGCCGGCGAGACGCCCGACGAGCTCGGGGCGGTCCGCGCGGCGGTCCTTCTCGACCGGGTTCGCTGAAGCGCCTCCGTCTCGTGCATCGGGCGCCCCTCGGTGCTAGTCGTTTCATCGAAGTGCCCGTCGAGATCAAGAGCCCCAGGGAAATCGAGTTGATGCGCCGGGTCTGCCACCTGGCGGCGGAGACGCTGCTGGTCGTCGGCGATCAGATCCGCCCGGGGATGACCACCCTCGACATCGATCGCATCGTGCACGAGCACACCCTCGGCCAGGGCGCGCGCCCGGCGCCGCTCCATTACAAGGGCTTCCCGAAGAGCGTGTGCACCAGCGTCAACGAGATCGTCTGCCACGGCATTCCGGATGAGACGGTCCTTCGCCACGGCGACATCGTGAACGTCGACGTGACGCACATCTACGAGGGGTTCCACGGCGACACCAGCGCCACCTTCTACGTGGGAACGCCCACCCCTCCGGTGCGGCACCTGGTCGAGGTGGCCCGGCGCTCGCTCGACGTGGGGATCGCCGAGGTCCGGGAGGGCGCCCGCCTGGGGGACATCGGCGCGGCGATCCAGGAGTACGTCGAGGGGGAGGGCTGCAGCGTCGTTCGCGACTTCGTCGGTCACGGCATCGGGCGCAAGTTCCACGACGCCCCGCAGGTGAAGCACTACGGCAAGCGCGGGTCGGGAGAGCGCGTGCGCGCAGGGATGACCTTCACCATCGAGCCCATGGTCAATCTCGGCGGCTGGGAGGTCGAGGTCGACCCCGCCGACAAGTGGACCGTGCGTACCGCGGACGGGAGCCTCAGCGCCCAGTTCGAGCACACGCTGCTGGTCACGCGCACCGGGGTCGAGGTTCTCACCGCGAGGGGTCGCGCTCTGCGCAACAGCGAGAACCTCGCCGCGCTCTTCGTCGCCTGACCGCCGTCGTCTCCCGGGGTTCGTATCCCGGTGCTCTAGTCCTTGGCACCGAGGAGCTCCGCGGCCGCTCGCCGGGCCGCGTCGCCCACCTTGATGCCGCCGATCATGCGGGCGATCTCCTCCACCCGCTCGGACGCCGTGAGACGTTTGACCGTGGTGCTCGTCCTCCCCCGCGACTCGGTCTTGTCGACGACGAAGTGGGCATCGGCCAGGGCGGCGATCTGGGGAAGATGGGTGATGCAGACCACCTGCCGATGGCGCGCGATGTCGGCGATGGATCGCCCGATCACCTCGGCGATGGCCCCCCCCACCCCGGCGTCGACCTCGTCGAAGACGTACGTCCCCGCCGGCCCTTTCTCGGCCAGCACCCGCTTCAACGCCAGGAGCGCGCGCGAGAGCTCTCCGCCGCTGGCGATACGGCGCAGCGGGCGAGGCTCTTCCCCGCGGTTCGGCGCGATGAGAAACTCGACGCGATCGATGCCGGTGCGGGTCAGCCGGGCCCCGTCGACCAGGAGGGCTTCCCCGGCGCTCGCCGTCGGCTGAACGTCCACCACCACGCGTGCACGTCCCATCCCGAGCTGCGCCAGTTCCCGCCCGATGGCGTCGGCCAGCTTCTCCGCCGCATCCCGCCGCTTGCGCGAGAGGGCCCGCGCAGCCGTCCCGGCCTCGGCCGCGCGCCTCGCTTTCTCGGTCTCGAGCTGGCCCACGCGCTCGGAGGCGCTCGCCAGCGACGCCAGATCGCGCTCCAGCGAGGCCCGGTGCGCCAGCAGGTCGGCGGTGGCCGGCCCGTGCTTTCGTAAGAGCTTCTGCAAGCGGAAGGCGCGCTCCTCGACTTCCGCCAGGCGCTCCGGGCTGGCCTCCACGGCCTCCGCGTAGCGCGCCAGGGCCCTCGCCGCGTCGGACAGCTCCCCCCGCGCGGACTCCACCGTACGCGCCAGGGGCGCCAGCGAGCCGTCGATGGCCGCAGCCTGGTCGAGCTCCGCCCCCAGGCGCGCAAGCTCGTCGCAGACCGCCCCTTCCCCTTCGTACAGCCGCTCCGCCGCACGCCGGGTGGCGGACTGGAGCTTCTCGGCGTGCCGCAGGCGAGCACGCTCGTGCTCGAGCTCGGTCTCCTCGCCGTCGTGAGGGTCCAGCTCGTCGATCTCGCGAAGCTGCCAGCGGAGGAAGTCCTCCCGCTCGGCCCGCCCGCGCTCCTGCGCGCTCGCCGCCTCCAGCTCGCGCTGCACGAGCGCCAGCGCGTCGACCCGTTCGGCCACCTGAAGGCGGTCGCTCTCCAGGCGTCCGAAGGCGTCGAGGTACTCCACGTGGGTCGAGGGATCGGTGAGCGACACGCTCTCGTGCTGCGAGGCGATGTCGCAGAGATCCGCGGCGATGTCTGCGAGCTGCGCGGCCGTACACAGCCGTCCGTTCACGTAAGCCCGGCTCCGGCCCTCCGCCTGCACGACCCGCCGCACCACCAGCTCGCGCTCGCCGGGGATCCCGGCTGCCTCGAGCTTGGCAGCGGCGCGGGACGCGGGCAAAAGCTCGAAGAGGGCCTCGACCTCGGCCTCCTCCGTACCCCCTCGCACGACCTCGGGGCGAGCCCGACCCCCCAGGACCAGCGAGAGCGCGTCGACCACCATGGACTTGCCCGCGCCGGTTTCCCCCGTGATCACGTTGAATCCCGCGGCGAGCTCGAGCACCAGGCGCTCGATGAGCACGACATTGCGTACCGTCAGCTGCGCCAGCAAGGGGAAGAAGAGCTACGCCGGCTCGACCCGCGCAAGCAAGCGTCTCCATCCGTGCTTGACGCCCTCCTCTCGAATTCACTAGCCTACGCCGCAGTCTTCGTGTGGGTCACGACCCGAAAGACGAGTATTTTCCCAGTGATGCCCACCTCAGGCGCGATGCCGTCCAGACCTTCCGCAAAAAAGAAAGCTGCGGCCCCGGCGCAAGAGGCGCAAAAGGTCCAGTCCGTCGAGGAGCGCACGGCCTACCTCGAGGACCGGCTGAAGAGCGCGCCGCCGGACACCCAGGTCAAGTACCGGGACGATCTGGACATGAGCTGGATCGCCCATGACAGCGCGCTCGAAGGCGTCGTCTACACCATCGCCGAGCTGCGGGCGGCCATCGGCGCCAGCGACGCCAACATCGCTTTCGATTCGAGCATGCAGCCCGTCGTGGAGGAGATCCGTCGCCACCGCGAGGCGCTCAACTTCATCCGCGAATACGCCATCCGCCGCCGCCAGCCGATCACCGTCGACGTGGTGAAGCACATTTACTGCGTCCTTCATCCCGAAGAGGGTGACGTCAAGACCGTCAAGTACCGGAAGGACATTCCGCAGCATCGCCTCTATTTTCACGAGTACGCGCCGCCCGACAAGATCGCCTACAAGCTGCGGCAGATCATCGACTGGGCCAACGATCCGGAGACGCGCCGCACGCGCACGCCGGTCCGCCTCGCCGCGCGCGCCCACTACGATCTCCTGCGCGTCTTTCCCTTCACCAGCGACAGTGGCAAGGTCGGCCGGCTGGTGATGAATCTCCTCCTTCTCCGTAGTGGGTACCCGCCCGCCATCATCCATTCGACCGAACGGCAGCGGTATTACGAGGCCCTCAAAGGGTCGAGCGCGACGATGCATGGCATCGTGCAGGACGCCATCGAGAACAGTCTGTCCAGCATCGAGAAGCTGCTCGATCTCTACGAGCCCAAGCCGAAGCGCTGAACTTTACGAACCGGGCGCTGGCGAGTAAGCCTTTCTCTCGCCTGAAATGCTCGCCAAGCGTGTGATCCCATGCCTGGATGTCAAGGGGGGGCGCGTCGTCAAGGGCGTGCGTTTCGTGGGGTTGCGCGACGCCGGGGATCCGGTGGAGCAAGCCGCGCGCTACGACGAGGCGGGCGCCGACGAGATCGCGTTGCTCGACATCGGCGCCTCGCACGAGGGGCGCGGGACGCTGCTCGACGTGGTGGCGCGTACGGCGGACGCCATCTTCGTGCCGTTCACGGTGGGCGGCGGCGTCCGCGCCGAGGATGACGTGCGCGCGCTCCTGGCCGCTGGAGCCGACAAGGTGAGCATCAACACGGCCGCGGTGAACCAGCCAGACATCGTGCGGCGCTGCAGCGACGCGTGGGGGGCGCAGGCCATCGTGGTGGCCATCGACGCCAAGAAGAAGGCGGACGGGAGCGGCTGGGAGGTGTTCGTCCACGGGGGGCGCACGGCGACGGGACTCGACGTGACGGCCTGGGCCGAGAAGGTGGTGGGCCTGGGAGCCGGGGAAATCCTGCTGACCAGCATGGACCGCGACGGGACCCTCTCCGGCTACGATCTGGCCTTGACCCGCGCCGTCTCCGACGCCGTCGCCGTCCCCGTCATCGCCAGCGGCGGCGTGGGGACGCTCGATCATCTGCGCGCCGGGCTGGTAGAGGGACGCGCCAGCGCCGTCCTCGCGGCCACCATCTTCCACGACGGCCAGCACACCATCGCGGAGGTCAAGGAGTACCTCGCGCGCGCCGGCGTCCCGGTGCGTCCGGGGGAAAGGATCCGCACGGCATGAGCGGAGGCGCCCTCGACTCCTCGGTCACGCTCGACGAAGTCTTCGCCGTGGTGGTGCAGAAGCGGGTGCCCCTGGCGCCCGAGCTGGCCGGCTACCTGGTGCTGGAGATCGCCGAGCACGCCGACCCGCACGGAGGCGACGTCGATCCCCGGAGCGTCTTTGTCGGCGAAGAGGGGACGGTGGCGCTGGTGAAGCCGCGGCGCGAGGCGGCCACCGGCGACGCCGAGGGGTCGATCCGCTCGGCCCTGGCCCGGCTACTGGAGGCGAGCGGCTCGCAGACGCCGGCCTTGACGGCGGCGTGCAAGAGAAAGAACGGCGCCGGCCTGCCGGCCCTGGCCGAGGAGCTGGAGGCCGCCCTCATCCCGGTGAACCGCGCCGCCGGACGACGAGCGCTGGCCCGCCTGGCCCGGGAAGTGAAGCGCGTCACCCTCGGGGTGGGACGCAACGCCCTTCCCTCGACCAGCGACGCGGCGCCGGCATCGCGGCGCGGCTCGTCGCACGCCAGCTTGCCGCCCGCCAGCTTGCCGCCCATGCCGTCGGTGGCGCCCGCGCCGGCCGACCCCACGCCGTCGCCGGCCCCGGCGCGACCCTCGGCAAGCCCCGTTTTCTCGCGAGACGAAGAGCCCACCACCGCGCGCGGACAGGTGCCCGACGAAGTCCTTCGCAAAGCCACGCCCAACCCGCTCGACCCGGCCGAGCTCCCCACCATCCAGTTCGAGCCGCCGGGCCGCACCCCTTCGCCGTCGCAGGCCGATGTCGACGACCTCATCCTTCGCTTTGCGGTCTCGGGGCAGAACGAGCAGCAGCAGGCGCGCGATCTCAAGGCCATGGCCGGTCTCGAACCGACACCCCCACCGCCGGACGCCTTGCGCATGCGCCTCGATACGCGCGAGATCGCCGTCGAGGGAGCCGATCCCGGCGTCGAGTCACTGCTGGCGATGGCGCCCGTTCTGCCCGATGGGGAGCTTCCTCGGCACTCGGCCTCCCCGCCCCCCCCGCCCCCTCGGCGATCGTCCGCCGGGTCCATCCCCGGCAACCTCGACGAGCGGCAATTGCCGACACAGCCCTCGTCGGTCAAGCGGCGCGGACCGAGCGCGCCGGCCCGGGCGCAGGCGGAGAGCAAGGGCGGGTCACGCCTGGTGCTCGCCCTGGCCGCGGTGGCGGTGCTGGCCGGCACCTACGCGGTCTGGGAGCTGCGGCCCGGGGCGATGTCCGGTCGTACGGCGGCGACTCCCGCGTCGATCGCGGCGGTGGCGACCACCCCGGTCGCCGCGGCGTGCAAGGCGACGCTGGTCATCACCGACGTGCCCCCGCACGCCGAGGTGCTGCTGCACTCCGGACAAGCGCCGATCGACGTCCCGGACATGCCGGTGGGCACGCGGCTGGAGTTCGTGGCCACCGCCGAGGGCTATGCGCCCAAGCGCGTCGTGGTCCCGGCCGGCGCGACCTGGGATCCCGGCGCGGACAGCAAGCCACGCTTCGAGGCGGGGGTGCAGCTCGACAAGTCCAAGGCGCGCACCGGCAGCAACGATCCCTGGCCTGCCGGCGAGCCGGGCAGCGAAGTCGGGGGGCAGGGACCTCCAGGCACCGTGCATGTGGTGGCCACGCCGCGCGGCGCCGAGATCTGGATGCTGGTGGGAATGGGCCCCGACGCGCGCATCGATCAGCTTCGCTGCGGGCGGGATTTCGACGTTCTCATCGCCGGACCGACCACCTTTCGCAAGCGCTTGCACGTCTCGGGGGGCGACTTCGCCGAGGACCTGACGCCCGGGTCCCCGCCGCCGAAGGTGCCCTCGCGGGTGGCGCGGGTGAGCGCGAAGTAAGTATATTGTGGGTCTCCTGTAGGTTTCGTGGAAGGGCGGAGCTGCTTCGGCCGCGAAATCCGGGAGGCGTGCGCGGACCCGCGGCTCCTCCTCGAGCAACGACGGTCGATTTCTTTCCACTAAACCCAAAGGAGACCCTTTATGTTCTCCCCAGCAATGCACGAACAGGACGTCGCCATCGTGAAGGCCCTGGTGCCCGTTGCCTGGGCGGACGGAGTCTTCGCCGAGGCCGAAAAGGAGATGCTCGACGCGCTGCTCGACGCCTACCGGGCCAGCGATGAAGAGAAGGAGATCGTGCGCGAGTTTGCCGAACGACGGCGCACGCTCGACGACATCGATCTGCAGGAGCTCTCCGCGGACGACCGGCGGACGCTCTTCCAGCACGCCGTGCTCCTCACCTTCGCCGACGGCGATCAGTCCGCCGAAGAGGTGACGTTTCTGGCGGCGCTGGCGAAGAAGCTGCGCATCGACGACGAAGAGCGCGCGATCCTGATGGAGGTGGGGGCCCATCGCGCGAAGAAGTATCTGCATCTCATCGGGTGACGATGAGTTGTTGGAGTGCAGGTGACAGCCTGCGGGCCGCCCGGTCATCCGAGTGCACACCGGCAGTCTCGCGGGCAGCCTCGCCCAGTCATCCAAGTGCACACAGGCAGTGTCGCGGACAGCCCCGCCCAGTCATCCAAGTGCACACAGGCAGTCTCGCGGGCGGCCCCGCCCAGTCATCGGAGTGCACACCGGCAGTCTCGCGGGCGGCCCCGCCCAGTCCTCGGAGTGCACACCGGTAGTCTCGCGGGTATTGAGCGACCGGCGGGCCGGATGCACACGACCGCTCGCAGGTGCCGGCCGCCCAGCGATCCAGGTCCCTCCTGGAGTCTCACGGGTCGCGCTCGGCCGGCGACGCGAGTGCACCGGGCTGTGTCGCGGGGTGCGGGCCGCCAGCGATCCGAGTGCGTCCGGGCCGCATCCCCCCGCTCACTTCAACGCCGGCGTGCTCGTCCTCGCGCTCTCGCGCCGCGGAATCGTCTCCAGCTCTTTGAGGAGCGCGGTCGGGCTGAAGGGCTTCGTGTAGTACGCCGTCGCCCCCGCATCGAGCGCGCGCTGCTTGGACTCGTCGTCGGTGAGCGCGCTGATGACGATGATGGGGACCGCGCGGGTGCTCTCCGCCTCGCGGAGCTTCTTGCAGACGGCGAAGCCGTCGAAGCCGCCGGGCAGGTGCAAGTCCAGCAGGATGGCGTCCGGAGGATGCGCCACCGCGCTGTCGATCCCCTTCGACCCGGTGGGGACCGCCTCCACTTCGTGCCCGAACGCGGCGACCAGCGTCTCGATCATCTGACGGACGGAGTCGGAATCTTCGATGACGAGGATGCGCATGGCGTCGGCTCGCCGGCTAGCGCGGGAAGGTCACCGCGACGCGGACGCCGCCGCCGCGGCCGGCCTCGACCGGGGCGTCCCCGATCTCCAGGAGCGCGCCTTGCGCCGAGGCGATCTCGGCGGCGACGAACAGGCCGACGCTGCTGGGTCGGCCGAAAGTGCCCGGCTCGACCTCCAGCGCGAGCAGAGCCCTTCGCGCGGCCGTCGGCAGAATGGTCCCCGCGTCGTCGACCACCACGCGCGCTCCCAGCGTGGCGTCCGGCGCGCTCAACGTCACGCCGATGGCCGAGCCGCGTGGCGTGGCGGACAGCGCGTGCGCCACCAGCGCGCGCAGCATGACGGCGACCGAGCGCGGCGAGACACGGATCACCGCCCGGGCCCCCTCTTCGGGGAGCGTCCGGAACAGGACCTCGACCCCCATGCGCGCGGCCCGCGCTTCGAGCCCGCGCAGCTCGGTGCGCAGGAGGTCGGCCAGGTCGACTTCGCGCACCAGCTCGTGCGGATCGCTCTCGCCCACCGCCGCCAGCTCGGCGACGAAGTCCTGCACCGCCAGCAGCCTCCGGCGGACCTGCTCCAGGCGCTCGTCCACGTCGGCCTTGACGGCGGCCTCCAGGTCCGGCGAGCTCTTTCGCGGGTTTCCGGCCACGCCGCGGAGCTCGCTGAGGTCGCGGCCCACCGGCGAGAGCATCCCGCGCAGCGCCGCGGCGACGCCTCCCGAGAAACGCGCCACCGCGCCGTGGCGGTCGGCGGCCGGCGAAGCCATGGGCGGATAGCTCGACTGCGCGATGGGCTCGTCGCCCGCAGCCCACACCGCCGCGAGCTCGCGCGCGTAGGCCTGGCCTTGCTTCCTGGCCTCGTCGAGCTCCTTGCGGAGCTTGGCCACGTCGTCGCGCGCCTCGACTCCCTCGGCCGGAAGCGCCAGGACCTCCTGACTTCCCACCAGCTCGTAACGGCCCCCGTACCGAAGCGCCATACGCGCCAGCCACGCCCTCTCGGTCTCGGCCGTCACCGAGCTGTCGGGCCCCAGCACCACCCCGACCACCACTTCGTCGGCCTCGCGCTTGATGGTCACCGCGCTGCCGCTGCCGCTGCCGTGGCCGAGCATGACGTGCAGCATGCGCCGCAGCTCCGCCTCGTCCCCGAAGACCTCGGTGCCGCTGCCCGGCTCGATGGACACGCGCGCCTCGGGAGCGACCTCCCAGAGCAGCGCCGCCAGATCGATGCGCCCGCGCCGGCCGCGCGCCGTGCTCGGCCGGCTGTGCAGGCTGGAGAGCATCTTCATGGTGTCGTCGAGGGCCGACAGCTGCGCGTCCACGCCGATGCCCTCCGCTTCGGAGATGGGCGGCGACTGGGTCAGCGCCGAGACGCCTTTGCGCAAACGCTCGGCGGCGCCCTGCGCCTCCTGCGTGAGCAGCCAGCCGAGCTCTTGGCGGGTGAGCTTGCCCTTCGACACGCGAGAGCCAGCATGCCAGAAGCGACGCGCCCGGTCACCAGGGGCGCGTCCGAAACAGGAACGGCACCTCCGCTCGCTCGCTCGCCTCGCCTCGCCTCGCCCCCGCACGACACGCTCAGCCCCGCACCACCTTGGCGACGGGGCTCGGCGGCCCCTTCCCGCCGCCGGTGGCCCAGACCCTCTCGGCGCCCAGGGCGAGCCAGGTCACCGCCAGCTTCACCGCGCCGGCGCTCACCGTCGTGGTCTCGCGCTCGGTCCACTGCGACGGGGCGGGGAGCAGGAGGGTCTTCTGCCCTTCGAGCTTCTTGGCGGCGGAGGCGTCGACGCGCAGGGCGACGATGCCTGCCGCGCTCAGCAAGGAGACCAGGCCGCTGGGAATGAACGGCGCGAGGACCGCCCGGATCGCGTGCGCGATCTCCGGGGCGCGCGCCGCCAGGTCGCGCACTTCGTCGAGCGTGCCGCATACCGCGGCCGCGCCGCTGCGGGCCTGGCTCCCGTTGCTGCCGTGGCCTCGGAGGCGGGCGTCGAGCGACGCGGCGTCCACCAGATCGAGGGTCTGCGCGGCGTGCCACGCGGGAAGCACGTCGGGCGCCTCGCGTCTGGGAACGGCGCGTGCGGGCTCGCCCTTCTTGACCGCCCCCTCGCCGCGCTCGGCCTTGCGCGCCACCAGCACGTCGTCGGTCGGCAGGGCGCGCGGCACGGTCACGCGGACCGGGCGCTTGAAGGCGCGCGGGTCGCCCACCTCGCCGGTGGCGACCGCGAACGCCAGCGTCTCCGCCGACGCGACCACCGCGCCGCGCACCCCGGCGCCGCGCGGCTCGGGATCGCAGGTGCGCATCGCCACGCCGCTTGGTGGGGGCGTGTACATCTCGCCGGTGACGATGCGCGCGTCGGGCTCCACCAGGCGGGCACCGGTGGCGATGAGATCGGTCAGTGCTCCTGCGCCCGCCAGCACTTCGAGCATCTGCCTGGATGGGACGGCCAGGAGAAAGTCGAGCCGCGGGGGAACGCGCTTGCTCTTCAGGAGCGTGGCGGCGGCAAAGAGGTCCCGCAGCGTCACTCCGCTGTCCCCGCCGAGCAGCGCCTGGCTCACCGGCTGCCCTGCCCGATCGCGCACGGACCGCACCTGGCCGCGCTCGTCGAGCAGCAGCGGATCCACCGCCCCGAGGTCCACTGTCAACACCTCGGCGCAAGGCGCGCCCGCGTCGGGCACCAGCGCGCGGTGCGCCTTGGAGCGACGCTGGTCGCGCAGGAACACCTCCGTGCGCTCGTCGCTGACGAAGAGCGCGGCCGCGGCTCCGAGCTGCGGCGCCATTCCGGCGAGGACGCTGCGCTCACCCACCGAGAGCGAACGGGCGCTCGGTCCCGCGAACTCGACGACCACCGGCGCCCCACGCGCCTCCTCCACGCGGCGCACCACGTCGCCCAGGCCCCGTCGCAGAAGCTCCAGCGCGACGTCGCGAGCGCATACGAAGGGACGCAGGCGGCCCTGCAGCAGCACCTGAACGCTCACCGGCGCGCGGATCAGCACCGAGCCCTGCGCCAGCGCCTGCGCGAGCGACGACGTCGGCACCACGAGCGCGAGCATGCCGATGCCGCCCACCCCGGCGAGACGCGGCTCGTCGGTCACGCAGAGGCGCGCCGGGCTCGCGAAGCGCTCGAGGTGCACCGGCGCCGGGAACCCGCCCCCCGCCCGCGCCACCAGGACGCCGTGGGACAGCGTCTCCACCGAGGCCATCCGCGCATCCACCCCCGGCGTCGCGTCGGTCACGCAGCGCCCGTCGTACGCGATGGCCACCTCGGCGGAGGTCTTCTTCATCCCCGCGGCGATGGCCTCGCCGAGAGCACGCGACGCGGCTCGCGCGAGGACGATCTGGTCCGCGTGGACCAGGACCTGCTCGGTCGCGAGCGAGGGATCGCCCGTGCGCGCGCACAGGATCTTCTGGGTCATGGTTCGGGGAGGATCCCCGGATCGTGCGCGCATCGTCTCCGTTCCCGCTCCAGGCCCGCGAACGCGGCGAACGCGCACGCGCGGGGGGGGCCGGAAAGTAAACCGCCGGCTCGCGCAGGGTCAAGGGCGGGTCAAGGGTGGTCAAGCTTGGGTCAATAAGGTAGCTTCGGGATCGTGTTCCAGGATGCGCTGCGTGACATCGTCGACGAGGTCGAAGGCGGCGTCGCCGGCCTCATCATGGATTCCGAAGGAATCGCCGTGGAGAGCTACGCGCGCGACGTCCCCGGCGGCCAGACGTTCGACATCAACGTCGTCGGCATCGAGTTCGGGGTGGTTCTCAGCTCGATCAAGCGCGCCGCCGAGTCGCTGGAAGCCGGCAAGGCCCACGAAGTGGCCATCGGCACCGACAAGATGATTACCCTCATCCGCACCCTCGGGGATACGTACTTTCTCGCGCTGACGCTCCGACCGGACGGTAACCTCGGCAAGGGGCGCTTTCTCATGCGCACCGCCGCGCCCAAGCTCATCGCCGAGCTGACCTGAGCGACCCGGAGCGTGACCTTGACCGCGGCGACGCGTGTCCTGTGCCTCTCGGGCCCGAACCTCCAGCTCCTGGGGACGCGCGAGCCGGAGGTCTACGGTCGCGCCACCCTCGCCGAGATCCATGCGCGGCTGGCCGCACGCGGGCGGGAGCTCGGGGCCGAGGTGGACGCCCGGCAGAGTAACCACGAGGGCACGCTGGTCGACTGGATCGGCGACGCGCGCACCAGCGGCTTCGCGGGGCTGCTCCTCAACCCCGGCGCCTACACGCACACCTCCATCGCCCTCCACGACGCGCTGAAGGCCGTCGCCCTTCCCTGCGTCGAGGTGCACCTGTCGAACCCCGATGCGCGCGAAGCCTTCCGTCATCGCTCCCGCGTGGCGCGCGCCTGCCTCGGCCGCGTGGCCGGCTTCGGCGCGGACAGCTACGAGCTCGCTCTCGAGGGGCTACTGCGCTTTCTTTTGCATGCGTAAGACGATACGCGCGATGCCAAAGCTTCCCAGGCGGGACCTTCGGGCTTAACGTGCCGCCCCACGCATGGACCTGGAGAAACTGCGGGCGCTCTTCGACCTGCTCGCGGAGAAGGATATCGCCGAGTTCGAGCACGAGGAGGAGGGCCTGCGCATTCTCGTCGCGCGCGGCGTGCGCACCGTCGCGACGCTGCCGGCGAGCGCCATGGCCTCCCCCGTCGCCCACTCCGTCGCGCCGCCCATCGCCGCCTCGCTGAGCGGCCCCCAGTCGGAGCCCGGCGGCGACTCCGCGGACGTGACCAGTCCTTTCGTCGGGAGCTTTTACCGCTCCCCTTCCCCCGACGTACCGCCCTTCGTCGAGGTGGGCTCGGTGGTGCGCGCCGGTCAGACACTGTGCATCATCGAGGCCATGAAGCTCATGAACGAGATCGAGGCCGAGTGCGCTGGCACGGTCACCGAGATCTTCGCCCAGAACGGCAAGAGCGTGGAGTACGGGCAGAAGCTCTTTCGCATCAAGAAGGCGTGAGAGACTTGCCCTCCCTTCGTCGCGCACGCAAGGCCTGCGTTCCTCCCCCAGCGGGGCCGTAGCGCGGATGTTCAAGAAGATCCTCATCGCCAACCGCGGCGAGATCGCGCTGCGCATCCTGCGGGCGTGCCGCGAGCTCGGCGTGAAGACGGTGGCCGTGCACTCCGAGGCCGACGCCCGCGCTCTTCACGTGCGCTTCGCCGACGAGGCGGTCTGCATCGGCCCGCCGCCGGCCGGCAAGAGCTACCTCAACATTCCCGCCATCATCAGCGCCGCCGAGATCACCGCCGCCGACGCCATTCATCCGGGCTACGGCTTTCTCTCGGAGAACGCCCAGTTCGCGCGCATCTGCGCCCGATGCGGCATCACCTTCATCGGCCCCACGCCCGAGGCCATGCGCGCCTGGGGCGACAAGGTGACCGCGCGCGAGAACGCCGCGCGCTTCGGGCTGCCGCTGCTGCCCGGGAGCCCCGTCCTCGAAAGCGCCGAGCACGCCGTCATCGCCGCCCACGGCATCGGGTACCCCGTCATCCTCAAGGCCAGCGGAGGCGGAGGCGGTCGCGGGATGCGCATCGTGCGCAGCGACGCGGAGATGCCGGAGGCCTTCGGCAGCGCCACGCGCGAGGCGGAGACGGGCTTCAAGAACCCCGACGTCTACTGCGAAAAGCTGGTCGAGCACGCGCGCCACATCGAGTTCCAGGTCCTCGCCGACGAGCACGGGGGGGTCTGGACGCTGGGGGAGCGCGAGTGTTCGCTCCAGCGACGCCACCAGAAGGTCATCGAGGAGGCGCCCAGCCCGGCCATGACCCCCGACAAGCGCGGGGCCATGGCGGAGGTCATCCGCAAGGCGGTGCGCGAGACCGGGTACACGTCGCTGGGGACGCTGGAGTTTCTGATGGACGAGCGGCAGGAGCTCTACTTCCTGGAGATGAACACGCGCGTGCAGGTCGAGCACCCCGTCACCGAGATGGTGACCGGCGTCGATCTCGTGGCCTCGCAGATCCGCGCCGCCGCCGGCGAGAAGCTGTCGCTGCCCGACACGCGCCCGTGGAGTTTTCGCGGGCATGCCATGGAGTGCCGCATCAACGCCGAGGACCCCAAGACCTTCGCGCCGTGGCCCGGCGTCATCACCGAGTGGCATGCGCCGGGGGGCCCGGGGGTGCGCATCGACTCCGGCGTGTACGGCGGCTGGCGCGTCCCCCCGGACTACGACTCGCTGCTGGCCAAGCTCATCGTGCACGCGCCGACCCGCTGCGAGGCCATCCTGCGCATGCGCGGCGCGCTGGACGAGTTCATCGTGGCCGGCATCCGCACCAACATCGATCTGCACAAGGCCTTGCTGGTCGACCACGAGGTCGTCGCAGGGACGATGACCACACGCACGGTCGAGCGTGTGACGGCCCGCCCTCACTGAGTCTCGCGCGGCTCCGCGGCCCGAATGAGCCGAGCCGTTGCCCGGACGACCGATCGGGCGTAAAGCTCCCGCCCGTGAACCGGCGAAACGCGTGCATCGCTCTCGTGGCTTCGGCCTTCGGCGTGCCCGCGCTCGCGGGTTGCGCCTCCTCGGCCGCCACCACGACGTACACCCCCATCACCGGCGTCATTGTCAGCTCGGTGGACCTCACCGCCGGCTTCGGCTGCGGCACCGACCCCGGTCAGGTGTACGAGTATGCAGCGCTGCTCTCCTACAGCGACGACGCGGGCGTTCCGCAGAGCCCGGTCTTCTCGGGGGTGTTCGCCTGTTACGCCGACGGCCGGCTGTCGAACCTGCCGCCCTCGGACAGCGGCTCGCTGAGCTTTGACGTGACCATCCTGGCCTGGAATCAGGCGTCCTTTCCGCCCGCGCTGGGGTGTTTTCCCCCGTCGCCGGCGAGTCCCAACGCGTTCTTCCCGTGTCCGGGCGACGACGTGGCCACCGTTCTCTCCTACGAGGCCACGGCCAACTGGTCGGCGCGCTGCACCGCCACGCAGCAGCCCGGCGTCTCGGTGCTCGCCGTGTGCGACCCACTCGCCCCGCCCAGGCCTGCGAGCGAGGACGGCGGGGTCCCCGAGGCGGGCGTCGCGGGGGAGGCCGGGGACGCGACCGATTAGCCGCTAGCCCGCCCCTGGCCGGGGCTGGCTGGCGGCGACGCGGTCGCGACAGTAGAGTGCATGGGAGATGAACGGCCCGCAGGCCATCTCGTTTGCCTTCCCCAAGCCGCGTCGCGCGCTCTGGATCGTGCTCGTGGCGATGACGGCGCTCGGTATGTTCACGGCCTTCCTGGGGACGTGGGTTCCGGGGGGCCACCTCGTCTTCAAGCGGCTGGGCTACGAGCCTGGGCAGACGCTGACTCAGCCGTGGGGGCTGCTGACCTCCGGGGTGCTGACCAGCCCCGAGAGCTGGTCGCACCTGCTGTTCTCGCTGCTGGGTCTCTATTTCCTGGGCGCACCGATGGAGGCGCGCTGGGGCTCATGGCGGTTCGCGCGCTTTCTGGCGCTGGCCGTGCTCGCCGGGAACCTCACCGTGCTGGCCGTCTCCCACCTCGTCCCGCCGGGGGCGCAGGAGCGCTTTCACCCGGACTTCGTGTTCGGGCCGACGGCGGCCATCGTCGCCGTCGCCGTGGCCTGGTCGCGCGAGTACGCGCAGTCGACGGTGAATCTCTTCTTTTTCTTGCCGGTGCGCGGGAGAGTTCTCTTCTGGATCACCCTCGGCTTCTGCGTGCTCGACCTCATCTATCCCCAGGCCATGCCCGAGGGCGCCGTGGCACCCTTCGGCGGCGTCCTCGCCGGCCTGCTCTTCGGGGGGACGCCGTCGCTGGCGCGCAAGGGCTGGCTCCAGGTCCGACTCGCCCTCCTGCGGCGCAGCTCCACGGCCATCCGCGTGGAGGACCTGCTCTCCACCAAGCCCAAGCGCCGCCCGCGTCCCGGTGTGCCTCCGCTGCGCGTCGTGCCAGGGGGCCTCGAAGAGGCGCTGAAGAAGCGCACACCCCCCAAGGACAAGCGGTACCTCAACTAGCCCAGACGTTCAGTACGAAAGAATCACGATGTCGTACGCCGCGAGGCTCAGCCCCGTCACCGTGACCGTGCCGTCGGCGTAGGTGAACGGCAGAACGGCATCCCCAGCGGCGTCGGGCGAAGCCAGGGTGACGCCGCTCGGCGCGGCGCTTGACGGGATGGCGACGCTCACGCCGCTCTGCGGCACGATGCCTCCCTCGTATTCGTGGTTGACGAGGTGCACCAGCCGGCGATCGGGCTGCGCCTGATCGTCGACGGCGATCATGATGGTGGGTAGCGACGTGGTCACCGCCACACCGGGGGCCGGCTGCACGCCGTGATAGAGGCCGGCGTGCGCGCGGTAGAAGGCCGTGAGCCCACTGAAGAACGGCATCAGCCCGAGGGTGGTCGCGCTCTCGTCGGTGTACGGCGGGATCCCGATGAGCGTGTCCTCCAGGTAGAACGCGAAGAAGAGGCCGTTGGCGTACGCCTCCGCGGCGTAAAGACGCCAGTAGTCCTCTCGCTCCTGCGCGGTGAAGCCGAAGTAGTACGCGCTGTAGGCCGTCGGCCAGTCGATGAAGACGACCACCGGGGCGCCGGGCGCGAGCTGCTCCGAGCGGGCCTTGAGGTTGAGGAAGGGTTGCTGGAGGGAGACCGTGCCGTCGAGGCGAGGGCTGTCCTGGCTTACCACCGGCACGTACGGCGCTTCCGTTTCGCCGTCTCCGTCCTGGTTGCCGTCGTAGAGCCCGACGCTCTGGAAGTCGACGAAGGGCCAGACTCCGTTGGAGGTGATGTAGATCGTGCGCGCGTACTTCTGCTGCGCATAGGCGCGAAGCTCGGCGACGATGGCCTGCCAGTAGCGGTACGGCTCGGCCAGGTCGGTGAAGGTGGTCGCCTGCGGCGCCGGGCGGTTCGCCAGGGTCAGGCCCCACTCCGCCGCCAGCGGATTCTCCGGTGCGAACGGTGTAGCCGCCCAGCCGTGGCTCGCCAGGTAGGTGCGGTAGTCGAAGCTTTGCGTGAGGTCGCCCGGCGGGAGGTCGGCGCGAAGGAGGCCGCCCCGCGCACCGTCGTCGATCATCCCGAACATCGACGCGTAGTCGGCGCCGGGATACTTCCACAGCAGAAACGCGTTGAAGTCGGCCAGGTGATGATCGTCGAAGCCCTCGTTCCCGTCGTAGGCCGCGCCCTGGTAGTCGCCGTTGACTTCGTCGAAGAAGAGACCGTCGACGCCGCCGTCGATCTGGATCTTCCCGATGTTCACCAGGTACTCGCGGTAGTCGGGGTCGGCGAGCGAGCCGCGGTACATGCCGCTCGGCCGCATCACCGGGTTCCCGGCCGCGTCGACGGTGACGAAGGTCGAGAACTCGGCCGTGTCGCCTTCCGGCTCGTCGGCGAACAGCGCCGTCGCCGTGGTCCCCCCCATGAAGCGCACGCCGGCGGACTGGCAGGCCGTCACGTAGGAAAGGTCGTAGTCGCCGGGCTGGCTCCCTGCGGTGTCCCAGCGCTGCCAGGACCGGATGTTCATGTCCGGCGCGAGGCTGACCACCTGAGGGTCACTCTCGCCGGGGTTGACCTGGCTGAAGGCGAACACGGTGACGTCGTCCATCGCTACCGGCGTGCTCGGCGCGAGGGTGGGAGGCCACGGTCCTACGCCCGGGTCGATGCCCGTCGCGGCGCCGTCGAGGCTCGCGCCGCCCTCGAGGGCCGGGCCGCCATCGAGGCCGGCGGCGCCATCCGTCCCCGGGCCCCCGTCCACGGTCGTGCCCGCCCCGGTCGCGCCAGCGCAGCCCCCGGTCGCGAGCACGGCCAGCAAGGCGGCGCGCGTCAGAGCTCCCTCGCGCATGGCTTTTCCGGGCCCTCCCGTGAGAGATAGCAGCGCGTAGCGGTTGACGGCGGCCGCGCCGGCGTCGACATTGGCCGGCGCCTCGGGGACTTTCCCCGGCGAGACCCCATGTGGAGACACCGTCACCACCTCGGCATTGCGCAGCTCTCCAAGGGCGACATCCTCTACGTCCTCGACGCCGCCGAGCGCTGGTTCGCCCTGCCGCGCGACGAGGTGAAGAACGCGCGCGTCCTTCACGGCCGCACGGTCGTGAACCTCTTCTTCGAGTCCTCGACCCGCACCCGCACCTCGTTCGAAGTGGCGGGCAAGCGCCTGGGAGCCGACGTCGTCAACGTGAGCCCGCAGACCTCCAGCGTCACCAAGGGCGAGACGCTGCTCGACACCGTGAAGAACCTCGAGGCGCTGCGCGCGGACGCCATCGTCCTGCGCCACCCCGCCTCCGGGGCCTGCGACTTCGTCGCCACCCACACCAGGGCCTCCATCGTCAACGCCGGCGACGGCGCCCACGAGCACCCCACCCAGGCCCTCCTCGACGCCTTCACCATCCGGCGGAGCAAGAAGCGCCTGGAGGGGCTGGTGGTCGCCATCTGCGGCGACATCCTGCATTCGCGCGTGGCGCGCTCGAACGCCTTGCTCCTGGGGGCGCTGGGGGCCGAGGTGCGGCTCTGCGGACCGCGCACGTTGATGCCCAGGGCGGCGGGGTCGCTGGGGCCCACGGTGCGCCCCATGCACCGCATCGACGACGCCGTGAGCGGTGCGGACGTGGTGATGATGCTGCGCATCCAGACCGAGCGACTGGCCGGGGCGATGATCGCCAGCACGCGGGAGTACGCGCGCACCTTCGGCCTGAACGCGCGCGTCCTCTCGCTGGCCAAGCCCGACGCCATCGTCATGCATCCCGGCCCCATCAACCGCGGCGTGGAGATCGACCCGCGCATCGCCGACGGCGATCGCAGCGTCATCCTCGATCAGGTCGAGGCGGGCGTGGCGGTCCGCATGGCGGTGCTGGACGCGGTGGTGCGAGCTGGCGACGCGGAGCGTGGACGCGGATGAACGCCGACGCGCCGTTGGGCGTGTTCGACTCGGGCCTGGGAGGTCTCACCGTGGTGCGCGCGCTTCGCGAGGCGCTGCCCGGCGAGCGCATCGTGTACCTGGGCGACACCGCGCGCGTGCCGTACGGGACCAAGGCGCCGTCCACGGTGATCCGGTACGCACTCTCCTGCGCACGTCACCTCGTGGCGCGCGACGTCAAGGCCATCGTCGTGGCCTGCAACACGGTGAGCGCGGTGGCCCCGGAGCGGCTGCGGGTGGAGCTCGACATCCCGGTGCTGGAAGTGATCGAGCCGGGAGCGCGCGCGGCGGTGGCGGCGACGCGGACCGGGCGCATCGGCGTGCTGGCGACGGCCGGCACCATCGCCTCGGGGGCCTACACGCGCGCCGTGGCCCAGCTCTCCACGCGCGCCGAGGTGGTGGGACAAGCGGCGCCGCTCCTGGTTCCTCTGGCCGAGGAGGGCTGGATCGACGGCGAGGTGCCGCGTCTGGTGGTGCGGCGCTACCTCGAGCCGCTTGCCACGGCGGGCGTAGACGTGGTGGTGCTGGGGTGCACGCACTACCCGCTGCTGCGCGCGGTCATCGAGGACGAGGTGCGGGCGCGCCTGGGGGCGGAGGCGGCGGTGGTGGACAGCGCGCGCGCCACGGCGATCGCCGTGAGGGCCTTCCTGGAGGGACGAGGGATGGTGCGCGAAGGACGCGCCGGCTCCGTCGAGCTCCTGGTGACGGACATCCCGCGCACCTTCGGGGAGGTCGCGGCGCGCTTCCTGGGCGACGAGGTGCGGGAGGTCGAGCAGGCGGACCTCTAGCGCGACGCTCTCCCCGCCCGCTTCTCCCCGTGCCCGCTTCTCGCCCTGCCCTTCTCTCCCTGCCCTTCTCGTTGGCGCAGTATCCGCCGAGGACGCTGGACTTTGAAAACACTCCCTGGACATCTACTCGTCTCTGCGTTCGCGCCCGGCATCGCGGGAGTCCTCGGGCGAGCGCTGGCATACGCCCGCGTCGTCGAAGCGCGCGTCGCCGGGGCAGGCCACGTATCCGGCGCCGAGGCAGGCGCGCCCGTTCCAGAGGGCGTCGGGAGGGCAGCGTTCGGGAGGAAGGGGGCCGCTCTCGCCGGCCGGCACTCGCACGGCAACGGGCCTGACGTTGAGCGCAGGGGTTGGAGGAGGTGAAGGGGGGGCGCAGCCGAGGACCAGGACGAGAAGCGCGTACGCGCACGCGCGCGACGACGAGAAGGAAGACGAGAACGCTCTCACTCCTGGATCCGGATGAGCCGAGGAGCAACGGCGGCGATTCCGCTGCCGGCGATGGCGCCCATGGCGCGCTGCACGTCACGCTCCACCGCATCGTGGGTCAGCATCACGATGTCCACCGGCTCCCCGCTCGATCCGCCGCCTCCCTCTTGCACCATCTGCTCGATGGAGACGCCCGCCTCGCCCAGCGCCCCGGCGAGGCGCGCCAGGACCCCCGGACGGTCGTGCACCTGGAAGCGCAGGTAGTAACGCGTCCGGACGTCGTCGACCGAGGTCAGGGGACGCGCCTTCATCTGGATGGCGCGCGTCGCGGTCCCCGCGAAGCCGCTGCGCCAGGCGCGGGCGACGTCGAGGATGTCCGCCACCACGCTCACCGCCGTCGGCATGTCGCCCGCCCCGCGGCCCGAGAGAAGGCAGGGGCCGAGCGCACGGCCCTCCAGGGCGATGGCGTTCATGACCCCCCCCACGTTGGCGAGCGGCGTGTCGCGCCGGACCAGCGCCGGATGGACGCGGAGCTCCACCCCTTCGCCGCGGTCGCGTCCGATGGCCAGGTGCTTGATGGTGAAGCCGAAGCGCTCCGCAAAGCGATGATCGATGGGATCGATGGCGCGGATCCCCTCCGTGGGCACCCGCGCGGCCTCTATCCGGGCGCCGAACGCCAGCATGGCCAGGACCACCAGCTTGTGCGCGGCGTCGTGCCCGTCCACGTCCAGGCTGGGATCCGCTTCCGCGTAGCCCTTGGCCTGGGCCTCGCGCACGGCCTCCTCGAAGCCGAGACCGTCGCTGCGCATGCGGGTCAACACGAAGTTGCAGGTGCCGTTGACGATCCCCTCCAGGCGCGTCACCCAGTCGCTGGCCAGCGCGTCGCGAAGGACCCGGATGACCGGGATTCCGCCTCCCACGGAGCCCTCGAACGCCAGATCGACGCCGTTGGCGATGGCGCGATCGACCAGCGAAGGGCCGTGCATGGCGAGGAGCATCTTGTTGGCGGTGACCACGCTGCGCTTCGCGTTCAGCGCCCGCTCGACGAAGCCGCGCGCCGGGTCCACCCCGCCCATCAGCTCGACGAAGACGTCGATGCCCGGATCGCCCAGCACCGCTTCGGGATCGGTGGTGAGCAGCCCGCGATCGAGCTCCGGCACGCGCTCCTTGTCGGGGGCCCGCACCAGGACGCGCGCGACCTCCAGCGGCGCCCCCACGCTCTGGGCCAGATACTCGGCGTTGGCCTTAAGCAGCTGGATGGCGCCGCCCCCCACCGTGCCGCAGCCCAGAAGACCGATGCGAACTGTTCCTGCGCGGGTCCGAACCGGTGTCATCGTGGCGAGAGAGAAGCACAGAAAGGCCAAAAGATCAGGCCTGCTGCCCGCCGGATGGTCCCGGCCGCCGAGCCCTAAGTCAGTTCGACGGGGGCGTCACCTGGGGCGGCGGCGCCTCGGGCTTGGGCTTGGGCATCTCCTCGAGGGCCGCCTCGAGCACCTGGTCCATCTTGCTGACGAAGACGAACTCCAGATCGTTTTTCACCTCGGCCGGCACTTCGTCGAGGTCGGCCTTGTTTCGCTCGGGGACGAGCACGCGCCGGATCCCTGCGCGGTGCGCAGCCAGCACCTTTTCCTTCAGCCCGCCGATGGGCAGCACGCGCCCGCGAAGGGTGATCTCTCCGGTCATGGCCACGTCGTGGCGCACGCGGAAGCCGGTGAGCATGGACACCAGCGCGGTGAACATGGTCACCCCCGCGCTGGGGCCGTCCTTGGGCATGGCGCCGGCGGGAATGTGGATGTGGATGTCGCTCTTCTCGAGGAAGTCCTTGCTGATGCCGTACTTCTCGGCGTTGGTGCGCACGTAGCTGAGCGCGGCCTGGGCCGACTCCTTCATGACGTCGCCGAGCTGACCGGTGAGCTGGAGCTTGCCCGACCCGTACATCCGCGTCGCCTCGATGAAGAGAATCTCGCCGCCTACGCTGGTCCAGGCCAGGCCGGTGGCGACGCCCGCTTCCTCGGTGCGCTCCGCGACCTCGCTGGTGTACTTCTGCGGGCCGAGAAACTCGCGCACGTTCTCCTCGTCGTCGACCTTGCGCGGCGTGAGGTCGCCCTCGGCGATCTTCACCGCCACCCCGCGGATGATGCTGGCGATCTGGCGCTCGAGCGTGCGGACGCCGGCTTCGCGCGTGTAGAAGTCGATGACCAGATCCACGGCCGTGTCGGTGATGTCGAGCTGGTCCTTGGTGATCCCGTGCTCCTCGAGCTGCTTGGGGATGAGGTGCCGGCGCGCGATGGCCAACTTCTCGCGGCGCGTGTAGCCGGGGATCTCCAGGATCTCCATGCGATCGCGGAGGGGCGCGGGAATGGGATCGGCCACGTTCGCCGTGGCGACGAACATGACGTTGGAGAGATCGTAGGGGATCTCCAGGTAGTGGTCGGCGAAGGTGTTGTTCTGCTCGGGATCCAGCACCTCGAGCAGCGCGGCGGCCGGGTCCCCGCGGAAGTCGTGTCCGATCTTGTCCACCTCGTCCATCATGAAGACGGGGTTGATGGTGCCGCTCTTCTTCATCCCCTGGATGATCTGTCCCGGCAGCGCGCCGACGTAGGTGCGCCGGTGGCCGCGGATGGCTGCCTCGTCGTGCACGCCGCCCAGCGAGATGCGCACGAACTTGCGCCCCAGGGCGCGCGCGATGCTCTTGCCGAGCGACGTCTTGCCCACGCCGGGAGGCCCGATGAGACAGAGGATGGGGCCCTTCTTGTCCTTCTTCAGCTTGCGGACGGCCAGGTACTCGAGGATGCGCTTCTTCACCTTCTCGAGGCCGTAGTGATCCTCGTCGAGGACCTTGCGGACGCTGGAGATGTCCATGTTGTCCGGCGTCTGCAAGTGCCAGGGCAGATCGAGGATCCAGTCCAGGTAGGTCCGCACCACGGTGTACTCGGCGCTGCCCACCTGCATGTTGCGCAGGCGCTTGAGTTGCTTCTTGGCGACCTGCTCGGCCTCGGTGGGGAGGTTCGCCTTGGCGATGCGCTCTTCCAGCCCGTCCAGATCCCCCTGGTCGCCCTCGTCCTCGCCCAGCTCCTCCTTGATGGCTTTGAGCTGCTGGCGGAGCACGTACTCGCGCTGGTTTTTTCCCATCTCCTCCTTGATCTGGGAGTTGATGCGCTCGCGCATCTTGAGAATCTCCAGCTGGCGCGTGAGGAGCTTCAGCACCTTGCGGATGCGGTCCTTCACGTCCACCGTTTCCAGAAGCTGCGCCTTCTCGTCCACCGGGGCGTCGAGGTTGGCTGCCACGAGATCCGCCAGTGCACCGGGCGCCTGGATGGAATCGATGAGCGAGCCCGCCTCGCGCGGGAGCTCCGGCATGAGCTGGATGACCTGCTTGGCGATGTCGCGGAGGCTCATGCTGAGCGCTTCGGCCTCGTCGTCACCGGAGCTCTGCTCCTCCAGCCGGCCGATCTTGGCCTTGAGGTACGGCGCGGTCTGCGTCATCTCGTCGAGCCGGATGCGCGTCAGCCCTTGAAGGATGAGCGAGTAGTTGCCCGAGCTGTGCTTGAGCGCCTTGAGCACGCGCGCCGCGCAGCCGACCTGGTGCAGATCGTCCCTGCCCGGATCGTCGGTCGAGGGATCGCGCTGCGCGAAGATGGCGATGACCGGGGCGGTGAGGTTGTCGACGTCTTCGACCAGGGCGACGGACTTTTCCCGGCCGACGTCGAACGGTGCGACCGCGCCCGGGAAGAGAACGGCGTTGCGAATGGGCAGCACGGGGAGCTCGTGCCCGAACTGGATGGCCTCGTCCTCGGGGCGCGCGGGGGGAGTCTGCTTTTTTTCCGACATGGGGATTGGCTCCGCAAGTAGCGATGACTGCTCCGTAGTACGTCGTCCGGGCGAGTGCGGCCGTTTTTTCGCCTGATTGACGCATCCTAAGCATGCTCGCGAGAGTCCGCTACTTCTCCGAAAAGCATGCCTACACGGGCTCCACGGCGCGCTCCACGGCGCGCGCGGGATCGAGCGTGTGGATGGCGAGGCCGGTGGGGACCTTCGGGTAGAAGAACGTGCTCTTCTGCGGCATGACCTCGCCCGCTTCGGCGACCTTCCGCACCTCGGCGACGGGGGTCGCGATCAGAAGGAAGAGCACGTCGCCCTTTCCGGCGCGAAGCTCCGCCAGAGCCATCGCGGCGTCCTGCGGGTAGAAGAGGTTCGTCTTGGCGACCTGGGCGGCCGGCGTGATGCCGAGGACGCCTTCGAGGATGCCGGCGTGAAGGACGGCGCTGTCGGTGGTGCGCAAGACCGCCGGCTGCTTGCCCAACGTCGGGTGAGCGTCGAGGTCGACATCGCCGCGTAGCGCCAGCAGGGCGGCGCGCCCGTCGCCCGCCGCGGCCACGATCGCGATCGCCGGCCCTCGCGCCTTCGCCCGCGCCAGGGCGTCGGTCAGCGTGTCGGCCGACGCGCCCCGCGGCAGCTCCGTCACCTCGAACGTCGCTCTCGCACCGCGCAGCAGCTCGTCGAAGGAGAAGCGCGCGAGCGAGTGCGCGTGGCGATGGGTGGGAAAGACGACCAGATCCGGATCGTCGCCGTTGGTGAGGAAGGTCATGAAGAAGTGGTGTTCGCCGCGAGAGGAGGAGCCCGGCCGGGCAGCGTCGACCTCCTGCGAGTACGCGAGCGCGGTCTCGTACCGGTGGTGTCCGTCGGCGATGAGCAGCGTCGAGCGCGCCACCCCGTCGACGAGCGCCCGCACGGCATCGGGCCGGCTCACCTTGGCGAGGGCGTGACGCACGCCGTCGGGGGTGGTGAGCTCGGTGAGAATCTCCCCGGCCTCGAGCGCGGCGTCGAGCTCGCGACGCGGATCGCGGTACAGCATGAAGCCCGGGCTGAGGTTCGCTCGCGTGGCCCGGAACAGCTTCAGGCGATCCTCCTTCGGGCCCGACAGCGTGCGCTCGTGCGGAAGCACCTGGCGGTCACGGAAAGGGACGAGCTCCACCAGGGCGAGGAATCCGCGCCGCGTGATGGGGCGCGCTCCGCCTCCGGCGCCGGGCGGCAGGAACGTCTGATCCAGCCGATAGAAGGCTGGCTGCGGATCGCGAACGAGGACGCCCTCCTCGCGCCAGCGCGCCAGCAGCGTGGCGGCGTGGGCATACTTCGCGTCCCCCGTGCCCTCGGGCAAGATCAGCTGCACCACGTTGTGCGGATCGCGCGCGGCCAGCACCGCGCGCTCTTCGGCGGAGATGACGTCGTACGGCGGAGACACGACGCGGGCGAGGTCGCCCTTCAGTCGGCCGAGATCGTAGCGAAGCGGGGTGAGAGGCGCGATGCGAGCCATGGTCCAGGGACTCTCCTTCGGTCAGCGGTCAGTCCGTTCGGTCCGCGCCCACCGGGTTCGCCAGCGCGCGCCGCCCGATGTCGCTGCGGTGGTGCTCTCCCTCCCAGTGGATGCGACCGACCAGGTCATAGGCCATCCGGGCGGCCTCTTCGAGGGTGGAAGAATGCGCGCCGACCGTCAGCACGCGACCGCCGCCGGTGACCACTGCGCCGTCCTCGGCCTGCGCCGTCCCGGCGTGGAAGACGAACGCGCCCGGGGGAAGCGGGGCATCGAGGCCGGCGATGCGATCGCCGGTGCGCGGCTTGCCGGGATATCCTCCGCTGGCCATGACCACGGAGAGCGCAGCGCCGCGGGCCCCTCGCCAGCGCACGGCGGAGAGATCGCCGCGCGCCGCGGCGTCGAGGAGCTCGAACCAGTCGCCGTCGTAGGTGGGCACGAGGACGGTGGCTTCGGGGTCGCCGAAGCGCACGTTATACTCGATGACGCGTGGGGTGCCGGCGTCGATCATGAGCCCCACGAAGAGAACGCCGCGGAACGCTGCCCCCTCCGCCGCCATGCCGCGGAGCGTGGGACGAACGATCTCGTCCATCACCCGCGCGTGGACCTCGGGCGTCACCACCGGCGCCGGGGCGTAGGCGCCCATGCCCCCGGTGTTGGGACCGCGATCGCCATCCCCCACGCGCTTGTGGTCCTGAGCGGCGGCCAGCGGCACGGCGCGCGTCCCGTCGCAGACCACGTGAAAGCTCGCCTCCTCGCCGGCGAGTCGCTCTTCCAGGAGTACGGTCGCGCCGGCGTCACCGAACTCGCGCCGCCGCGCGATGCGGTCGATGGCGACGCAGGTCTCGTCCACGCTGTCGGCCACCACGACGCCCTTGCCGGCAGCCAGGCCGTCGGCCTTCACCACCAGCGCGCGCCCGGCGGCGAGGGCGTAGCGCTCGGCGGCGTCCGGATCGTGGAAGACCGCGAAGGGGGCGGTGGGGATGGCGTGGCGCTGGCAGAAGCGCTTCATGAAGGCCTTGGAGCCCTCGAGCCGGGCGGCCGCGCGGCTGGGCCCGAACGCCGCGATGCCGCGCGCCGCCAGGGCGTCGACCAGCCCCAAGGTCAGCGGGAGCTCGGGGCCCACGACGACCAGATCGGGCCGCTGTTCGACGGCGAGGGCCACCAGCCCCGCCACGTCGTCCACCGGGACGGCGGCGTTGCGACCGAGGGCCGCGGTGCCAGGGTTGCCCGGCGCGGTGATGACCTCGTGACCGCCGTCGGCGAGCGCACGCCCGAGCGCGTGCTCGCGAGATCCCGCGCCGACGACGATGATCCGTGCTCGCCTTCGCATCGCGCGCGTCGCCACCAGGGGGGGCCGCGTACCACGGGGGCGGCCCCTCGCCAAGCGCTGTCCACCCGCGCTACGATGCACCGGTGCCCGACGATTCGCAGCCGCCCGTCGCCATTCGCATCACGCGACCGTACGCGACGGAGGACGAGTTTCTCGAGCAGGAGCTGGAGACCCTCTCGCGCACCAGCGTGACCCTGCTCGGCGCCCAGCCGAGGCCGCAGGGCGTGGTGCTGCGGTTCGAGCTGGTGCTGTCGCAAGGCAATGTGCTCATGCGCGGGGAGGGCCGCGTCGTCGGGTTCCGGCCCAACGCCCATGAGGGCCTGGGCGGGTTGACGCTCCGCTTCACGCGGCTCGACTCGCGGTCGAAGGCGCTGGTCGACCGGGCCGCCGCGGTTCGAGAGCGACGCCGCCCGTCGATCCACCCGCCGCCCTCGAGCACGTCGTTGATCCCACCGGCGCCGCCAACCAGCCGGCGCATCGAGGAGCCCGCCCCTTCCTCCGTCCCTTCGGGAGCGCGCGCCTCCGAGCGCCCTTTCCCTCCCGAAGCCACGGCCCCGGCGCCCCCTCCGTCGAAGGGCACCGAGCGTCTGCCCCAGTCGCCGGCGCGCGCCGCCGAAGCTCCGCCCGGCCGCGACGAGGTGCTCGCCCGACTGCGCACGCGCGCCATGACCCTGGAAGCCGCGGCCGTCCAGAGCATCCTCGAGCAACGAAAGCGCCAGGCCTGAGCGCACCGGGTGAAAGGCGTCCCCCCGGGGGGCGTTTCACCTGCCGAGACGGTCAGTAGCGCGCGCTGAGGGCGGCGTAGACCTCCGCCGAGTTGTAATAGAGGAGGTAGGGGTGGACGACGCCGTCGTGCAGCACCGACGGGTATCCCAGGCTGGGATCGCCGTTGGCCAGGGCGACGGTCAGGTCGGTCTTGAAGCCGGAGATCTCGGGCATCACGTAGCGGACGAAGACTTCACCGCCGTAGCTTTGCTGCCAGGGCTGGTTGTCGGTCTGCGGGTTGCTCGTCGTCGCGCACGCGGTCGCGTCCGGACCGCTGGTTCCTTGTGCCGACTGCTCGCCCGCGCCCGAAGGGCACTGGCCCACGTCGTTGTAGAACCAGGAGTACGAGTCGGTGAGCGCCACGCCGGCCGAGAGGGGCCGATAGAACGGCATGTCGTACTCCGCGCTGATCGCGGCGCCTGCGGCGAACATGACGTTCGGCGTGCCGGCGCCGCTCCCGTCGCCGGTGCTCGGTGCGTTGAGGCTGTCCGAGGACGAGTAGCGATCGATGAAGCCGCGCGCGCTGACGCGCGCCTCGACGGCAAGATCGCCGAAGCGGCGGGACAGCGAGAGGGACAGCGAAGGCGAGGTGATGTTGCTGGCCAGCTGGCTGTCGTAGGAGATGGGGATCGTCGCGCCGACCGTCGCGCGAAACCTGAACTTCGCCGGCAGAAGAACGAGGCGCGTGTAGGCCAGCGTGATGTCGGCCGCGCGGAATCCGCTCTCGCCGCTGTCCGCCAGGAAGTACTGGTATCCGCCGCCGCTGATGAGGACCGTGTCGTAGTCGGTGAACGCGTACTTCGCGACGGCGAAGAGCACGTTGAACACCTTGAACGGACCGGTTCCCTCGGTGTTGAAGTTCTGCTCCAGGAGACGGTGCGTTTCGAAGGTGGCGCCCACCTCCCACGCCTTCTCGTCGATCCTCTTCTTGCCCGCGACGTCGGGGTTCTGCGTGCTGCTTCCGCCGAACGGTTGCTGCGTGGTGTCCAGCATGGTCGTGGACTCGGCGGTTCCGGAAGCTCCGGACTCGGTGGAGGTCGCCGGGCCGAGCCCGCCCTTGTCGCCGGGGTCGCCCTTGATGCCCACGCCGCCGGCCGCTGAAGCTGCGCTGGTCGCGAGCAAGAGGGCCATTCCCAACCCGAAAGCGATGAAACGCATGCTGCTACTCCTCGATTTCCGGCAAGTGCGACGTGCCTTCGTCTGTGCGCTCTCCGCACCGATCATCTGGCGCAGCGAGCGCGCAGCCATGCGGATGGTGCGCTCGCCTTCGGGTCGACTGCCCATCTCCGTGAGAGAGACCGGCTGGTATCTCCGTACGCCCAGGCGAGACCGCGCGTCCAGGGGAACAGGCGTCGGGTTGCGGTGGATCAAGTTACGGGGTGCGGCTCGGACCGGGGCCCCCCTGGGGCATCGTCAGCCCGCCCCCACCGGCCGGCATGAACTCGACTCTCCCGAGCGGCCCGTGCACCGTCCACCCATAGAAGCCGTCCGCGCGCTTCGATTGCTTCACCCGGGGATCGGCCAGCTCGAACAGCGCCGGCGCGGTCGAACCAGGCGCGCCGAAGAGGGTCTTCGTCATGTCGCTCTTGTCGCGGTACGCGTCGTTGATCTTGAAGCGCACCTGCGCGTCGCACAGGGAGTCGATGGGGCTGTCCCGCAGGGTGATGCGACCGTCGCCCTGCACCTCGACGTCCTTGCCGCCGGCGACCAGCTTGGTGATGCGGAGGATCCCCTCCTTGGCCTCGGCCGCCACGGTGAGCGTCCCCACGTCCACTTTCGGCAGCGCGATGGCGCCCTTCAGCTTGGCCTTGCCGTCGCCGACCGCCACGTCCTTCGCCTCGAACGACAGGGCGCCGCCGGCCTTGGAGGCCTTGCCCTCGGGCATGGCGAGCCGGAGCGTCCCCCCCAGCTTGCCCTGGAGCGGCACGCCGAGGAGCTGCACCAGGGGTTCGAGCTCCCCCACGTCGATGGCGTCGAAGGTGGCGTCGATGGACTTGTCGCTGCCGTGGACCTCGTAGGAGCCGGACACTTCGCCGCCGAAGGCGAAGACGTCGAAGTTCGCGTCGCTGCCGCCCACCAGGGCCGACAGGATCGAGTAGCGGGCGGTGGCCTCGTCGACCTCGATCTTGCCCGGCGGCTTGCCCGGCTGCGACGGCGCCGAGAGGACGCGCACGCCCTTCACCCGGACCCCGCTCAGCCAGTAGCCGCTCATCTCGTCGATTTGCAGCTCCTCCTGCGCGCTGGCGGAGCGCTCCTGGGCGTTGAAGGTGGCGATGACGCGCTCCTTCAGCTTGTCGTACGGGAAGGTGAGGGAGCCGAAGACGCACAGACAGGCCACGTAGAAGAGCGGATAGCCGACCAGGCCGGCGTACTTGACTGCGAGCTTGAGCAGGCGGTCCCTCATGGCCTGGCGCCCCCCGCCGGCGCGACCGAGGGCACGGTCTCGATGCGGTCGTAGGCGGAGACGCCCACCTCCACGTCGTACGAGTCGGCCTCGCCGCTGCGCTTGCGAATGCTCAGGCGAGTCACCGCCAGAGGGTAGCCGCTCTTCTCCAGCGCCTCGAGAAAGAGCGAGAGCGCCAGCATCCCGGTCTTCTTGAGGTGCACGTCGGAGCCGTGCTCCAGGTAGCGCTTTCCGTGCGGCACGTCGGGAAGGGGCGTCGAGTCGGTCACTTCGAGTTTCTGCTGGCGCGCCGTCTGCTCCAGAAACCCGGCCAGCGCCGGGGCCTTCAGCGCATAGCGCGCGGCGATGGCGTCTTTCTTTGCCTGGCGCTCGCGCACCGGGACGCGGGCATCCCGGACGTCGGCGAGGGCCTGGCGAAGGTCGTCGTCGTCGGACATGTCCGAACGCAGCAGGGCCTCGAGGCCGAATGGAATCGCCAGGAGCAGCACTACACCGCCCACGAAGCCGAGGACGGCGAGCAGCCGCCGCTCGCGCGCGTTCATCTCCAGGATGGGGCTGGCCACGTCACTTCCCTCCCGAGCTAGCGGCGTTGGCGCTGGCACCGGAGGGGGTGTCGCCCTTTCGCTTGGGCGCCGCCTTGACGTCCTCCGGGCACTTGAGATCGAACTCCAGCACGTACTTCTGACGGTCGCTCCCTATCGCCTGGGTGGTGTTCTTGATGTGGACTTCGCTGAGGCACTTGTCGTCCGCCAGCGTGGCTTCGATGGCCTGCGCGTCGGGGATGGATCCCACGATCCCGTGCACGGTGACGTGGCTCTTCTGGACGTCGAGCTCCTCGATGTCGTGGACCATGTTCGACGGGATGGCCTGGGAGAGGAGCAACATCACGTCGAAGCCGTCGGCGTGCGGCAAGGGATCTTCGTCGCTCAGCGCGGCCTCCTTCGACAGCAAGTCCTGCGCCTCGTCGGCCGACGTGGCCTCCGTGCCGAGCACCTCTTTGGTCACCATCCCCAGCGCCCCCCGCAGGGCGTCGCGCTCCTTGTGAACCGCGTGGAGGCGCGCCCACGCGCTGAAGACGAAACTGACCAGGATGACCGCGGCCAGCCCCGCCAGCACCGGGATGCGCTCGCGCACCCAGGCGAAGCCGCGCTCGAACGACAGCGCCCCGCGCCGCAGGTTCATCCCGGTGCCGCGCCCCGCCAGCGACACCGCGAGGGCCACCGCCTTGGCATAGCGCGGCAGATCGCGCAGAGACTCCCCGTCGACGGTGGTGGCGTCGAGGAGCGGCTCGGGGAGGACCTGCACCGGCACCTCGAGCGAACCGGAGAGAAACCCTTCGGCCCCGGAGATGAAGGCTCCCTCGCCGCACAGATACACGCGCGTCGGCATGGCCCCGCCCTGGCTGCGGTGCGCCGCCAGGCTGACGCGGAGGTCGCGGGCCAGGCGCTCGGCGGTGGCGGGCAGTCCTTCCGTGCCCGTGGAGAGGGTGCGCGCGAACACCGGCTCGCCGCGCTCGAGCACCAGCACCTCGCTGGCCTTGGCGCCGAGATCGACCAGGGCGAGGGTCTCGCCCTCGGAGAGCGCGGGAATGTACGGGACCAGCGCGCCGAGGACGAAGGCTCCCACCCCCACGCGCTCGGGCTCCTGACCGGTCACCGCCTTGATCACGTCGATGCGCGCGCGCACGTCGGCGATGCGAGCCACCGCCGCCACGATGGAGAGCTGCCCGTCTTCGCCCACGCGGTCGAGCAGCCGCCAGTCGAAGACCGCCTCCGCCAGGTCGAACGGCACCTGCGCCTCCAGCTCGTACGCGAGGATGTCGGCCAGCTGTTTCTGCGCCGTGGCCGGGAGGAGCAGGCGATGGATGGCCGCTCGGGAACCGTCGATGGCCACGGCGTTGGCGTCCATGCCCTGCCGCTCTCCCTCGTTGGCGCGGGCCACGGCAATGCGCACGGCCTCGACCACGCCGCCGCTGGCCGCCACCTCGGCGGAGGCGAGGCGCACCAGCGTCAGCTTGCGGTAATTCGAGCGCACCACGGCCGCCCTCACGCTCGCGCCGCCGATGTCTATGCCCAGCCAGGTCGGCATCTCGTCCTTGCTCCTCCTCGCCTACTGAATGTTGAAATAGAGAATCTGGCCTCCGACCGCCGGCTCGAGGGCGGCCGAGAGCGCGTCGGTGCTGGCGATCTGCTGCCCTCCTCCGCCCCCCGCCGGCGCGGTCGGCGCGGTCTTGGTCGCCGGCGTCGAGCTCCCGGTGGCGAGCAGCGACGGGGCGCTGCGGAAGTCCACCACGGTATGGATCTTCACCCGCGTCTCGCGCCGGTAGCCCTTGACGACGCCCACCGCGTAGATGGAAAAGACCTTGCTCTCGGTGGAGATGCTCTTGGTGAAGTCGCTCTCCGACTGGAACTTCACCGGCTTCATTCCCATGGTGGTGAGGAGCGGCCCCAGCATCCCCTGCCCCTCCATGGTCTGCACGAAGTCCTTGGCCGAGCCGAAGAGAGGCGCGCCCATGGTGATCCCCTGCGCCATCATCACGCCCATGAGAAACGTCTGCATCTGCAGCGGGTCGGTGCACAGCTCGGCGGTGGGAGCGCCGGCGCAGGTGATGGCAAAGAGGGTGAGGCCGTTGGCGGAGTTCACGTTGACCGTCCCCTGCCCCCACACCGTCATCACACGCTTCTTGGGATTGGTGGGATCGGGATCGACGAAGGTGCTCCAGAAGTCGTCGGAGATGCCGCGCACCATGTGCAGCTCCTCCAGCGAGTCGTAGGGCGCGTTCTTGCGGCGATAGGGGGTGGGGAGGAGCTGATACCAGGCGTCCTCCACGGCGTTGGACGACGCGGCGCCGGTGGTGTCGCAGGAGTAGAGCTGCTCGTCGGCGTCCGCCCAGTCGATGAGCGCCGAGCAGATGGTCAGGCGATCGTGGTAGTTCCCGGTGGCGTCACGCTGCTGGAAGAGCGGGTCGTACTGGACCGGCGACATGGTGGCCATGAGCTCCTTCGCCAGGCGGATGTGCGCGATCTCGTTGGCCGCTCCGGTGTTGACGTTGATCTTGGCGTCCTCGTCGACGATGGTGATCTCGAAGCGCCCCCCCTTGAGGCCGATGTTCTTGGCCAGCGACATGTCGAGGCCGGAGAGGCCGGCGAAGTCCTGGGCGCCCCCGGTATCGTTGAAGGCGCCGAGGATGCGGTCCGAGTACTCCCACACCGGGAGCTGGGGCGGGGTTTGCTTCATCAGCATGAAGAGCGGAGCGATCCCGGCGCGCATGCTGGGCTCGGCGGCGATGAGCAGACGCGCCAGGTTGATCCCGCTGCGGGCAAAGTATTCGGCCTGCACGCTGTCGCGAGTCGCCGTCGCCGCGGCAAATTCGGCGCCGGCCTCGTCCTGGAACTCGGCCAGCATCACCACCATGATGGCGATGGCGCCGAGCACCATGATGAGCGCGACCCCCCGCTCGCGCGTTCGGCGGCGCGCGCGTCGGGCGGCGCGACTGGGGACGGGAGGGCTCACTGGGTGGGGATCCCGAAGGTGAGCGGGGACTGGATGGGGAGGAAGATCTTCGTCGTGTAGCTGTAGGGCGGCCCCTCCCCGATGCCCTTGAGCACCAGGGTGATCTCCACCTCGAGGGGCAGGCGGTTGGGCTGACCGGTGACCTGCATGGTGTCCCAGGTCTCGACCCACTGCGCGGTCATGGGATCGAAGAAGCGGACGTCGAACTTTGCCACGTTCTCGGCCACCACGTTGACGACGCCCCCCTTCAGCGGCTCGTAGTCGATCGGCGTTTGCTCGCGCCGCACCAGATCCATCTTGTCGGCCACCTCGGGATCGGCGACGACGAAGTAGCCGACCTCGGCCTGGTCGGACTCGTGCGCGTCGCGCTCGGTCCGCAGGTGCGCGAAGGAGGTGAAGTCCAGGCGATCGTAGGGGTTGGAGCTCTTGCCGACGAAGGCGGTGCGCTCGGTCATCAGCGCGGGAACGGAAGGCACGTGCGTCGAGAGATAGGCCCCGCACAGATCGCGCACCATGCGCTGCAGGGCCTCGCGTCCCTCGTGCGCCCGCTCGGCGCGCAGGCCCTCGACCTTGCGACCGCGCGAGAGGGAGTCGATGACGCCGTGAATGAGCACCGCGACCATGGCCATGACGCCGACCGCGACCATGAGCTCGATCAAGGTCATTCCGCGCGACCGGGAGAGAGACCGGCGCGTCATCAGTACGCTCCGGGCCCGGCCGGCGCCTTGATCCCGGCGCCGGCGGCGCCCCCGCCGACGTTGGGCGCCGCGCCGCCGTCCCCGAACTGCCCTGCGTCCCCCATGGAGGCGAGCAGGCCGGCCTGGGAGGGGTTGGTGATGTACTGGACGAGCGTGAAATCGCGATCGTTCTTCCCCTCCTTCCACTTCACGACCACCGTGACGCGGCGGATGGCGGCCTCCAGCAACGGCTTGAGCGACGGGTAGACCAGCGAGAACACCAGCGAGAGGAGACCCTGCATGCCGGCCCCCCCGCCTCCGCCGAAGGACTGGCCCAGCGTCTGCCCGATGTTCTGCATGCCCGCGTCGAGGTCGAGCTGCGCGTTTCCCAGCGGATTGGACATCATCGTCCCGAGGGGACTCGCCAGGGACGTGCCCATCCCCGCGGCGATGGATCCCATGTTGCCGGCGTCGAGGCCCAGGCCGCCCCCCAGGATGGAGGAGAGGCCGGCATCGGCGGCCATCGAGGTGGCCTGCGGCAAGAGCACGCGCTCGACCCGCCACTCGCAGGTGAAGCCGACCGTTTCCTTCTCGTCGCAGCAGAACTGGCTGGAGTCTTTCTCCTCGATCTCCGGATACCCGAGCTTGAGCTCTTTCTCCTCGATCTCGCTCATGCGGCAGCGGCCGATCTCGATGGCCTGGCTCATGTTGGCGGCGGTCTTGTTGCCGGCCACCAGCCCCGCCTCCGCCGAAAGGATGGTGGTGACCACCGCGCCGAACAGCGCGACCGCCATCAGCACCTCCAGCAGGGTGAAACCTCGGCGTTTTCGCATGGCTCAGAACGCGGTGTCCACGCGCTCGGACGACTGCGCGTCGTCGGTGGGGAGCACCAGCTCGGCCGGCCCGCCTTTGACGCTGACCTTGCCGGTCAGCGGCGATGTGAGGAGCGTCAGCGTGCTCGCGTCCTCCTCGGACTCGCCGACGCGCAGCTGGATGGCCGCGCGCTCGGTCCGGCCGCCCGGCCAGAAATAGAGGTACGCCCGGCCGGAGGTGCGCGCCGTGTCGTCGTGCGCGGTCTTGACCGAGCGAAAGGTGATCCCGCGCTGGAGGGGCTTACCGCCCTTGCCGGTCTCCACGTCGCCGAAGCCGTACACCTCGATGGGGTGAAAGCGCGGCTTGGGGATGGGCGGCCCTTTCATGATCCGCGACCCCTCCTCCAGCGCCGCCTGTTCGGCCAGGGTGATGGGGTCGGCGCCGCCGGCCGCGCTCTTGTCCTTCGCCTGCGTCAGCATCGGCGCGTCGCTCTCCTCCAGCCAGATCTTCTTCTGGTCGAGGTCCATGACCAGGCGAAGATCGCGCGAGGTGGCCGTGGCCCTGGTGTAGGCGACCTTGATGGCGCTGGCGATCATCGTCGTCGAGCGGCGGAGGCGTGCCGAGGGAAGCTGCCCCGAACCGGCGATGGCCACACCGACGAAGAGGGCCATGATGGCGATGACGATGATGATCTCGATGAGCGTGAGCCCGCGGCTCGAGCGCAAGCTCTTCGGACGATGCCCGCGCCGGCCCACGCCATCCTCCTATTTCGCCGACTGGTCGGGAGGCGGCACGATGATGTCGTCCTCCGTTCCTTCCTTGCGATCGGGCCCCGCCGTCGAGCAGGTGATCTCGTCCGTATCGCAGGCGACCTTGAAGGGATTGCCCCAGGCGTCTTTGACGGTAAACCCGGTATCGAGAAACTTCTCCTTCTTGAGCTGCTCGATGGTCGGGCAGTCCGCCTCGGGGTGGGTGTTCTTCCAGAGCAGCGTGGCGCTCTTGACGGAGTTACACGCCGTCTTGGCCGTGCCGATGTCGGCCGTCTTCTTGGCCTTCATCACGCCGACGGAGATGGCCGCCGTCAGCACGCCGATGATGGTGATGACGATGACCAGCTCGACCAGCGTCAGCCCGCGCTCGGCGGCCCGGCGCATGGTCCGGAATCTCGGTTTTCGCATGTCCTTCTCCTTCAACGCGATGGCCCTCGGGGTCCTTCCGCTCATTGCACGCGATCCCGTCCTCCCGGCTCGCCGTCGGGACCGTCGCTCGAAACGTCGAACCCGGCCGGGTCGATGCGGCCGGGACATGCCACGCGCAGCGGGCGACCCCAGGCGTCGCGCGGCACCTGGTGGAGGTAGCCCCCCGACACCAGGTCCGCCAGGGAAGCCGGGCAGGCGCGATCGTGATCGGCGCGCCAGGCCGCCAGGGCGGCGTCCGCGGTGGTGATCTCGGCGCGCGTCGATCGCACCTCGGCGGCGCGCCGTTCGCGCGCGTTCAGGACCAGGAAGCACGCTACCGCACACCCCACGAAGAGCGCTTGCCGCACGCGTCCCCGCCCGAAGAGGGAGCGCACGCCACGGCGCCTCTCCCAGGGGAAGAACACTCTCGGCTCGTTGCGCTTGCCCGGCACGTGGTCGTCTCCCTCACTCCTGCACGAACTCGTTCATCTGGATGAGCGGCATCAGAATGGCGAAGGCGATGAAGCCGACGCCGCCGCCCATGAACACGATCATCAGCGGCTCGAGCAGACTGGTGAGCGCCGCCACGCGCGTCTCCACCTGCGTGTCGTAAGCACGCGCCACGTTCTCGAGCATCTGCTCGAGCTGGCCGCTGCGCTCGCCCACGGCGATCATGTGGGTGACGATGGGCGGGAAGTCCCCGCTGCGTTTGAGCGGACCGGCGATGGACTCGCCCTCGCGGATGCTCCCGGCGGCGATCTCGATGACCTTCTCCAGCTTGCCGTTGTCGAGCACGTTCTTGACGATATCCATGGCCTTGAGGAGCGGCACACCGCTGCGGAGGAGCGTCGCCAGGGTCCGCGCGAAGCGGGAGACCGCCAGCATGCGGATGAGGGATCCCAGGGCCGGCACCTTCAGCAGAAAGCCGTCCTTGGCCGCCCGTCCGTCGGGGGTGCGCACCCAGGCCATGAGCCAGGCGACGCCCAGGCCGGCCACCACGCCGAGCCCCACGCCCACCGCGTAGGCGCCGAGCGACTCCACCAGAAACGCGCACATGACCAGCAGGCCGCCCGCCACGAAGGCCATGGTCACGTAGAGCATCTGCCGCCCGCGCTCGCTGTCCTTGTAGTCGCGCAGCGCCGAGCGGGTGAAGGTGAAGGTCACCATGGACACCACGAAGCCCAGCATCTGGTTGGACGCGATGAGATGCGACGCGCCGATGAGGGCCTCGGTGTACCAGGGGAGGGCCTGGTCGAGGCTCTCGAAGATGGCCGTCACCTTGGGGACCACCACCACCATCATCACCGTGATGAGCGACGACCCGATGACCACCATCAGCGCCGGATAGGCCAGCGCCGCTCCGACCTTGCCGCGCAGCTTGGACTGGCTCTCCATGAAGTCCGCCAGCCGCTCGAGGACGCCCTCCAGCGTCCCGGACGCTTCGCCGGCCGCCACCATGCTCACGTAGAGGTTGGAGAACACGTTGGGGTGCGGCTCCAGCGCCTTGGCCAGCGAGCTGCCTTCGTTCAGGCGATCGACCACCTGCGTCAGCACGCGCTTCAGCTCGCGCTTTTCCACCTGCTCGGTGAGCGCGCCGACCGACTCGACCAGCGGGATGCCGGCGGTCATCAGGGTGGCCAGCTGCCGCGTCATCATCGCCACGTCGCCGATGCCGACGCGGTTGAAGAGCGAGAAGCCGCCCGCGCTGCCGGATTTACGCGCCCCGACACGCGCGCGCACGTCCTCCTCGGCGCCGGTCAGCAGGATGCCCTCGCGCTTGAGGACGGCGCGCAGCACCTTGGCGTTGTCCGCGTCGCGGATGCCATGCACCTGCTTGCCGCTGATGGAGAGGATGCCACGGTACTCGAAGACGGCCATGGCTCAGGCGACTCCTGCGGCGCCCGCGTGGAGCGCGCCGCTGGTCAAGGCCACCGGCGGCGAGGAGTCCACCGCGACGTCCTCCTGCGTGGCGGCGAGGACCTCTTCGACGGTGGTCATTCCGGCGAGGACCTTGCGCGCGCCGTCGTCGCGGAGCGTGTCCATCCCCATGTCTTGCGCCACCCGTTTGATGGCCTGCGAGTCGGCCTTGCGCAGGATGAGCGGGCCGACCGCGTCGTCGACCAGCAGGAGCTCGTAGATGCCGCGGCGCCCGGTGTAGCCGGTGTTGGTGCACTGCGAGCAGCCCTTGGCCTTGTAGAAGAGGGGACGCTGGGTGACGTCGAAGGACTCGAAGAGGTCCCCCTCGGCGACCTCGCGCGGGAAGTAGCGCGAGTTCGGATTCTCGCGACGCGCCGCGCGGGTGCGCATGCGCTCCGCGGTCAGACCGAGCTCCTCGAGCTCGAAGTCCTCCGCCGGATAGGAGTACTTGCAGCTGGGGCAGAGGACGCGGACGAGCCGCTGGGCGAGGATGCCGATGACGCTGGAGCGCAGGAGAAACGGCTCGGCGCCCATGTCGATGGTGCGGGTGATGGCGCCGGCGGCGTCGTTGGTGTGGATGGTGGAGAGGACCAGGTGCCCCGTCAGCGAGGCGTTGATGGCGATCTCCAGGGTGTCGTGGTCGCGGATCTCGCCCACCATGACGATGTCCGGGTCCTGGCGGAGAAAGGCGCGCAGCGCGCTGGCGAAGGTGAGCCCGATCTTGGGCTGCACGTGGACCTGGTGGATGCCCTGGATCTCGTACTCGACGGGGTCCTCGGCGGTCAGGATGTTGAGGTTGGGGCGATTGATGCGGTTGATGCAGGCATAGAGCGTGGTCGTCTTGCCGCTGCCGGTGGGGCCGGTGACCAGGATGATGCCGTCCGGGCGGCGAATGAGGGCGTCCATCAGCGCGTACTCGCGCGGGCTGAAGCCGAGGTCCGGCAGATCGAGGAGAACGCTGGACTTGTTGAGCAGGCGCATCACGATGCGCTCGTAGCCGCGGCTGGTGGGGATGGTGCTGACGCGAATGTCGAAGCCCTTGCCGGCGATCTTCTTGGTGATGCGCCCGTCCTGGGGCAGGCGCTTCTCGGCGATGTTGAGTGAGCTCTCGATCTTGATGCGGCTGACGATGCTGTTCATGAAGGCGCGCGCGGCCCGGCGCGCCACGTAGAGCTCGCCGTCGATGCGGTAGCGGACGATGACCTCTTTCTCTTCCGGCTCGATGTGAATGTCGCTGGCGCGCTCCTTCATGGCCTGCAAGAAGAGCGAGTTGACCCAGCGAATGACCGGTGCCTCCTCGTCGGAGTCGAGGATGTCGCTGGCCGCCTCGTCCTCGGCGCTGGCGTCGTCGCTCTCCAGCTGCTCTTCGCCGGCGTGGCGCTCGTAGACGCGGTTGATGGCGTCCTCGATCTTGTCGCGACCGCCGACGCTGGCCTCCACCGGTTTCTCGAAGATGACCCGCAGATCGTCGAGCGCCTGGGTGTCGAAGGGGTCGCCGCACACCACGTAGACCGCGACTTCGTCTTCGCGCACCACCAGGATGCGGTGGGCCTTGGCGAAGGCGATGGGAAGACGGATAGCCAGCGCGGTGGAGATGTCCGCGGGATCGATGCGCTCGATCAGCGGGAGCTGCGCCTCTTCGGCCAGGACGCGGGCCACGGCCATCTCCTCGGCCACGCCGGTGTTGATCACCAGATCGAGCAGATCCGCCCCGCGCTCGCGCTGGATGGCGAAAAGCCCCTCGAGCTTGTCGGCCGGCACGACCCCGCGCCGGGAGAGGAGCTCGCCGAGGAAGCGCTGCTCGTTGGCCATGGCCTCAGTGCTCCGTCTTCTCGACGTTGCGCGGCGGGGGAGCCACGTTGAGCGTGGCCGGGGGCGGAGGCGCGTGATCGCCCGCCGCCGCGCGCTCGGCAGGGCGTGTCCGAGGCGGCTGGCCGTCCTCCGGGGCCGCGGAGGGCGCCGTCGTCGTTCCGTCCACGCTGATGGGACCCGGAAGCTCGAGCGGCTGCCCCGGCTCGTGGGTCTTGATCTCGCGCGGGCGCTGCAACTCCTCGAGACGTCGCTGATCGTCGATGTCCGAGTAGGACTGGCGGATGTCCTCCAGCAGCCCGGTCATGCGCGAGTAATCCTTGGGCGCCTCGTACTCGTTTTGCTCGGCGAAGACGAAGTAGTGATCCAGAAACTCCTGCCGCTCCTGCATCTTGCGCTCGAAGACGGTGCGCAGATCGGCCTGCTCTCGCACGATGTACGGCGTGAGCACCAGGATGAGGTTCGACTTCTGCAGCGAGCTGCTGCGCGAACGGAACAGCGCGCCCAGCACCGGAATGTCGCCCAGCACCGGGATCTTCGTGTCGGTGCGAGCCACGCGGCTGCGCATCAGCCCGCCGATGACGATGGTCTGCTGATCCTTGGCCACCAGCTGCGTCGTGGCGGTGCGCTTGGCGAAGGGGACGGCGCCGAGAGAGCCGAGCGGCTGCTGCCCGGTGACGTCGCTGATCTCCTCGGCCACCTCGAGGCGCACCTCGTCCGAGTCGTTGAGGTGCGGCGTGATCTTGATCTTGGTGCCGATGTCCTGGCGGGGGGCGATCCCGCCGCCGCCGCTGAGGCTCCCCAGCGCCCCGAGCGCGCCGGCAGCCCCCGACGCGGCGCCGCCCAGGCCGGGGATGCCGCCGAAGCCGGCGGAGTTGGTCTGCAGCGGGATGTTCTGACCGACGTTGATCTCGGCGGGGATGTTGTCGGTGGCCAGGATGTGCGGCGTGGAGAGGATGTCCGCGTCGTTGGTGCTGGCCAGCGCGTTGATGAGGATGCCGAAGGCCGGGATGGAGAAGCCCGTCCCGAGGAGGTTCTCGCTCCCCGGCAGGCCCGGCCCGCGGACGCCGAGGGCGAAGGCGTTGAGGGTCGAGTCGGTGGGACTCGGCAGGAGGATGGATCGGAACGGGTTCAGACCTCCGTAGAGCAGGGTCTGTCCGGCGGTGGAGCCGATGGTGGTGCTCGGCGCCGCGCCCCCGTTGAAGGCCATGCCGAACTGGTTCTCGCGGTCGATGGTCAGATCCATGATCACCGCCTCGATGAAGACCTGGCGGCGCGGCTGGTCGAGCTGATCGATGACGGTGCGCAGGTTGGCGAAGTCGCGCAGGCTGGAGGTGACCACGATGGAGTTGGTGGCCTTGTCGGAGGTCACCTTGACCCGCGACTCGAAGATCTCCAGGGGCGTATTGCCCGTCATCCCTTTGCCGCCGGCGGCAGGGGCCGCGCCGCCCGCGGCCGCGGCGGAGGAGATGATGTCGTTGAGGGTCTTGCCGAGCTCCACGGCGTCGGCGTGTTGCAGCATGACCACGTGGATCTCGCCGCCGGCGATGTTGGCGGGGACGTCCAGGCGCTTGACGAACTCGAGGATGCGCAGGTACGCGCGCTCGGTGGCGATGATGACCAGCGAGTTGCTGCGGTCGTCGGAGAGAATCTTGGAAACGTGGACGTCACCCCCCACCGACGGTCCCGTCTTGCCCTCGCCCGGCTTGGCGCCGGCCGCGCTGGTGCCCCCTTTGATGTCGAACACCTCTTCGAGGCGCGCCGCGATGTCCGACGCCTGGCCGTAGTGAATGGGCTCGATCCAGATCTGCTCGCCCACCCCGGCGATGTCCACGTCCTCGAGGATGCGCATCATGCGCTGGATGTTGGTTCCGGTGTCGGTGATGATGAGGAGGTTGCCCGGCCCGTAGACGACGATGTCGCCGTCCTTGGACTTGAAGTGACCGAGGATGTTGGCCACCTCCTCGGCGTTCACGTTGCGCAGGCGGTGGAGGCGGGTGATGTAGCGATCCTCCGGCGGGCCGCCCTGCCCGGCGACGTACACCGGGGCGCCCATCTTGGCGTCCGGCGAGTCGATGATCTTGTAGAAACGCCCATGCGGGACGACGGTGAGGCCGTTCTCGTCGAGGATGGAAAGAAAGGCCTGGTAGGCCTCGGCGACGGTGACCTTCTGCGGCGAGAACACCGTGGCCTTGATGTTTCGCACCTTGCCGCCGAAGATGAAGCGCTTGCCGGTGAGCTCGCCGATGACGCGCACGAGCTCCGGCAGGTCGGCGTCTTCCAGCGAGAACGACACGAGCTGCCCGCCGGGACGAGGCTCGTACTCCACGCCCGTCTCGAACGCCGTCAGGCCTTGCGTGTCCCCGATGGCCTTGCCGTTGGGACCGAGGGTGGGTGGAAACACCGGCGCGACCCCCGGAGCGGCGCCGGCGGGCGTGCCGTCGGGCGCAGGGGGCAGGGTCACCGGCGCCCCGGAGGCGACGGGGGGGGCCGGGGCCCGGTTGAGCACTCCCGGGTTGAGGGGTCGGGTGCGCGGCTTGGCCTGAGCCAAGAGGATCACGCCCGAAAGGGCGATCGCGGCGTTGCAGACCAGCAGGGTCTTGAGGACGTTGGCTCTCATCGGGGGTCGGCTCGCGCGACGCCTCTCTACTTCGCCAACGCGCTGGGCGGGAAAGGTTTCGTCCCGGGCAAGGGGCCGTGCACGTTGGACGCGGGGACGAGCCCGCTGCTGCCGGAGTCGTCGCCGGGAGGGGCGACGGCGTGACCCACCAGCATCGCCGCGAAGAGCGCGATCCCACCGACGACGACGACGCAGGCGCCCACCATCGCGCCCATCGTCACGAGCGTCCGCCGGAGGAGCGTCCGGTTGTCCATCGTCTTCGACTCGGTCATCGTCTCTTCTCTCTCTTCTTCTCTCTCGGCGCTCGCGTCACTTGATGTTGTAATCGAGGTTCTGGTCTTGCCCTTTTCGGTTGAGGGCAATGGTCAGGTGATCGGCGGTGCGCAGGCGGGCGTAGGCCTCGAGCGCTTTCTCCGGGCTGGTCATGTCGAAGCCGTTGATCTTCTCCAGACGGTCGCCGTTCTCCATGCCCAGCGTGCCGAGCAGGGTGTCGGCCCGCACGCCGAAGAGGCGGATGCCGACCACCTTGCCGTTCTCCGTCTCGGGGACGATGCGCGCCTGCCGCATGAGCTCCGCCTGGTTTTCCAGGATCTTGTCGACCACGCTGCGATCCACGTTGAACTCGTTGGGACCGAGGCGCTGGATGCCTTTCTTGATGTCGTCGGACACCGCGCTGGCGCCTCCGGGCGGTGCCGGCGGCGGGGCCACGGCCGCGGGCGCCGCGCTCGGCGGCGCGGGCGGCTTGAACATCTGCGACTGGCAGAGCTGCGTGCTGCTCGTCATCCACACCCGATCCCAGCCGATGAACTTGACGGTCTTGCCGCCCGCTTCGCCGCCCCGGCGACGGAGGAGGCTCTTCTTGTCGGCGGTCGTCTCCAGCGCTGCGAAGGACCAGTCCGGATCGGCCGAGGCGGCGATGATGAGCACCTGGATCCCGTCGCAGTCCGGCGCGTTGAAGGGATCCGACATGTCGGGCGGCGGCGCCTCGGCCCCCGCCGACTCCGCCGTCGGGACGAGGTTCAGCGGTCCGGTCACCGAGTCGAAGGGGTTGCGCGCCAGGATGGGCCCCGCGCTGATCCCGTGCGGGCTGGCCGACGCCGGCGCCGGCGGGACGCGCGCCATCAACCCGGGCGCGGCGAGCTGCTTCTCGTCCGCGCCCAGGCCGGCGCCGACGAGCTGCATGATCCCCTGCGCGTCGAAGAACGCCGCGAGCGCGACCAGCGCCAGGATCACCGCCCAGAAATGGCGCTTGAGCAGCTTGTCGATGGCCATGGATGCCTGGAACCCCGAGAAGGGGTGTGCGAGCGCTGTGCCACGCGGGAAACGCGCGAGACTCCAGAGTCTTTCCCGCAGGCTCGACCGCGCGCGTTGGACACCTTGGCGCCCCGTCCCCGTGGAAGGCCCGCGGAGCGACAGAATGTCATTCAGGAACGCCGTCGAGCTTTCGGTAAATGGTGCGCGTCGAGATGCCGAGCAGCTGCGCCGCGACCGACTTGTCCCCCTTGGTGTGCCTCAGCGTCTCCCGGATGACGCGGAGCTCGATCTCGTCGAGCGTGGTGCCCACCTCGAAGGTGAGCTGCGACGGGGCCCGGGGAGCGGCGGCGGCGATCTGCTCGGGAAGGTCCCCCTCGCCGAGGACGTCGCTGCGCGAGAGAACGACGGCGCGCTCGATGACGTTCTCCAGCTCGCGCACGTTGCCCGGCCACCCGTAGTCCATGAGCCGCTCCAGCGCGCCGCGCGTGGGGTGCAGGCGCGGGCGGCCGTTCTTGGCGCAGTAGAGACCGAGGAAGTGGTCGACCAGCAGCGGAACGTCCTCGCGACGTGCGCGCAGCGGCGGCGCGGTGATGGCGATGACGTAAAGGCGATAGTAGAGGTCCTCCCGGAAGCGTCCGGCGC
>Ga0302326_10001171_pt1 | contig 68092 bp, 47 predicted proteins | sample Palsa_T0_3_FD_202264 | JGI IMG/M metagenome (GOLD analysis project Ga0302326, IMG submission 202264) | Peat permafrost microbial communities from Stordalen Mire near Abisko, Sweden - Palsa_T0_3 | ecosystem: Environmental > Terrestrial > Soil > Palsa > Peat permafrost | place: Sweden: Abisko...
ACTCGAAGCGGCATCGGGATCGATGGTGGGCGCCACGGGCGCGATTTATGCGGTGCGCCGGGAGTTGCTCAGCAGGATTCCACAGGGAACAATTCTGGACGATGTTTACCTGCCCATGGAGGTAGTGAGGCAAGGGAAGCGCGCGGTTTTCGACGGTCGGGCGCGTGCATGGGACAGTCCGGATCTTGGGGTGGAGCGGGAATTTGCACGGAAGGTCCGCACTCTCAGTGGTAACTATCAACTGATGCAACTGGCGCCCTGGCTATTGAGCCGCCGCAATCCGCTCCTTTTTGAGTTTGTGAGCCACAAGCTCTTGAGGTTGTCGGTTCCTTTTGCTTTGGCCGCGCTGCTGCTCACGTCCTTCGCGTTGAGCGGTCCGTTCTACCGGGCGGCGCTGATGTTGCAACTAACGTTCTACGTACTGAGTATGCTGGCTTTTAGCCACATGGTAAAGCGAGGAATTCTGGCCCGAATTGTCGATGCTTCCGGAACTTTTGTCTTGCTGAATGGTGCGGCGGTAGTGGCACTGGTTAGTTTTGTAGCCGGGAGACGAGCAGCATGGACGCGTTGAAGACACGCGCTAGCTTGGATAAGAGGAATGCACCGGCCGGCGCTGAGGCGCAGCCATGGCCTCGCTCCGGACCACTCCGTCGCTGGTCTCTGTTGTTGGGAGCGATCGCTCTGGTTTGCATCGTGGCCTGCCGCGACATTGGCAAGGGGGAATTTGATTACTATATCGACGAGGCGCAGCATGCGGTCACCGGTCTCTTCATCGCAGACGCCCTGCACGATCTGCCGCTGAGACATCCCGTGCAGTATGCATACTCGTACTACGCGCAATACCCCGCCGTTGCCATACTCCACTGGCCGCCGCTGTTTTATTTGTTCGAGGGTATGGGCTTCCTGTTGCTTGGCCCGTCGGTGGTATCGGCGAGGCTGACGGTAATTTTCTTTACTGTCGTAATGCTTTACCAGTGGTTCCTGCTGGTAGAAGAGTTGCAGGATTCCTACACTGCGGGTATTGCGACCGCTGTGCTGGGACTTCTGCCCATGATGCTTCTGTTCGAAAAGACCGTCATGCTGGAAATCCCATCGCTGGCTCTCGGCGTCGGCACCATACGGCAGTGGATTCGTTATCTGAATCAGGGACGCAGACGATCTCTTTATGCGTTTGGTCTTTGGCTGAGTGCGGCGCTTCTGTGCAAGCAGACCAGCGTGTACTTGCTGGTTTTCTGCGCATTGACCCTTTTGATGACGCGGAAGTGGGAACGAATCCTCTGCCGCGACGCGCTTGCGGTTGCAGGTATGGTCGCTGTTCTCGCTGGACCATTCCTGGTACTGATGCTCTTTATGCAAGGAAAGGCTGTGGCGAACGATCTGTCTTCTCACCGCATGAGCGGGTGGTGGGAACGGATTAGCTACTACGCCGGTACATTGCCCGGCTCTTTTTCGCCTGCTTTGCTTGTGTTGTCGGCACTGGGCCTGCTGCTTGCGTGGCGCTGGAATAGGCGCGGGCAGGCTCCCCTCATGGTGTGCTGGATTCTCGCCGGCTATTTGACTTTCTCCTGGTTCGGGCAACAGGAAGCGCGCTTCGCCGTCTATTGGTTTCCGCCATTGGTGTATTTCGCCGTCGGGCTGCTGACGCAATTCTTCCAGGTGGTTCGGCTTCGGCTGGCGATGCGCGGAGTCGCCGCAGTCCTGGTCGCGCTGTTGGTGCTGCCGGCTTGGAGCCAGCAGAGGCCTTACATCTCCGGCTACAAGGACGTAGCTTCGCAACTGGTGAATAAGTATCGCGCCGGGATCGTTCTTTTTGATGGGCCAGTGCCGGGCAACTTCATATTCTTTATGCGGGCTCTCGATCCAGGGCGGCATTTTCTGATCCTGCGAAAAGTGCTCTATGCGGACGATATACGGCCCGGGGAAAGTAGCGAGGAATTGCTGCATACCCGGGAGGAAATGGCCGATGTCTTCCGCCGAGATGGCATTCGCTTCATCGTTGTGTCAGAGAATCTTGGAATTCGCTTCAATTCGCAGCGCATTCTGCGTGAGCAGTTGCACGGCGATGAGTTTCAGCTGCTGGAACGTTTCCCTATATCGAGCAACGAGCCGAAGTGGAAGGGCGAGAACCTGCTCGTATACCAGAACAAGCAATGGAACCCTCCCGCCGACAAGGTGCTGAGGATTCGGATGCTGACCCTGCCTCACGATATCGTTGTGCCCTTTGACCAGTTCGAGGCTGGACAGCAGTAACCTGGCGAGCGGAAACGGAAGGGACTGGCAAGAAAGCAGTCCGGACAATGCAAACAATGCAAATGATACCGGCTAGAGGCAGAGAACATTCCGCCACGTGGATGGCGCGGGTTAAGCCCGTCGTTTCCCTGGAGCGGCGTCCGCTTATCTTCGGCGCGCTTGTGGTATTTTTCGCGCTCTACTACTACAGGCCCGAAGACATCATTCGAGCTCTGGTGTTCATTCCGATGGCGAAAATTTCCGGGGGCCTTGCCTTTGTGGCACTCCTTGCCAGCATGATGGGAAGCGGCAGGTTGAAAGTGCCAAGAGCAGTTAAGATCCTCTGGCTGCTTCTGGTGCAAATGACGATCTGCATACCCTTCGCCATGTGGCCGGGGGGCGCTTTTCACACCGTTTTTGACAAGTTCGCCAAAGGCGTGGTAGTAGCCATGATCATAAGCATGGTCGTGGTCACATTGCCGGAGTTGCGGAAGCTGCTTTGGATCCAGGCGAGCGCAATCGCGCTCGTGACCTTCTTTTCGATCGCACTGCGCAACTACGGACGGGATGGCCGGCTTTCAGGCATTCAGGAGAGCATTCTATCGAATCCCAATGACCTTGCCATCAACATCGCAATCACCTTTCCTTTGGCTCTGGCATTCATGCTGCACGCCCGAGGCTTGAAGAAGGCAGTGTGGGCCCTGGGTTTGGCGTTCCTGGCCATCGGCGTCGTACTGACCGCCTCGAGAAGTGGGTTGCTGGCGCTCATCATCATTATCGTCATTTGCGTTTGGGAATACGGTATCAAGGGGAAACGTCGCCACATGGTTGTGGTCACGCTGCTAGCTTTGTTGATGGGCCTGGGCATCGCGGTGTCAAATGCGCACTATCGAGCACGCGTCGAGAGTATCTTTCTTGGCGACGTAGAAGGTTCGGGAGACAAAGGGTCGCTGGAAGCGCGGAAGTACTTGTTGAAGAAGAGCGTTATGGTGGCGCTGACGCACCCTGTGTTCGGCGTGGGTCCCGGTTGCTTCTTGCTGGTGGATAAAGGCTGGCATGTGGCTCACAACGCCTATACCGAACTGGCCTCAGAATCGGGCATGCTCGCGCTAGTATTGTTTCTTATGGCGATGGGGGCCGCATTCAAGAATATTGCCCAGCTTCGAAAATCACGTCAATATGCGGACGATCTAGAATTCAGGCTTTTCACTCAAGCGCTATGGGCGGGGCTTGTAGGGTATCTGGTGGGCTCGCTCTTCGCCTCAACCGAGTACAACCTATACCCGTATTTCGTGATCGGTTACACTTGCGCCATGGTGCGGGTTACAAGCCAGCCGCTGCTAGACGATGGGCAGGGCAACAGACACAATGATCTGAGCAAGGGAATTTATGAGCGTACCCTCAGGGCACAACCGGTCGGGAGTCGCTGACGAAGTGTTGTCGGTGCTCCGCTGCCTTGCTTGCCAAGGTCCCCTCGAAGGTCGGGGCAGCGATTTGATCTGCGCTGGCTGTGGCAGGCAGTACCCGGAGGTCGATGGAGTAATCCGTTTCGTGGATCAGCAGCACTATGCCGGGAGTTTTGGTTTCCAGTGGCACGTGCACGCTCTCACCCAGTTGGATACCGAATCGAGCGATGTTTCGCTGCGAGACTTCAAGCGACGTACTGGCTTCCGGCCGGAAGACATCGCGGGCAAATTGGTGCTGGATGTGGGATGTGGCATGGGACGCTTCGCGGACGTAGCCACTCGCTGGGGCGCACGCGTAGTGGGCATCGACCTCAGCCTGGCGGCGGAGGTCGCTGCCCGCAACCTGGTGGGCCGAGAGGCCACGATATTCCAGGCGGACGTTTTTCATCTTCCTTTTGCGCCCGAGAGTTTCGATTTTATCTACAGCATTGGAGTGCTTCACCACACGCCAGATTGCGAACGAGCTTTCAAAATGTTGCCCGGATTGTTGAAGCCGGGCGGCCGAATCGCGATTTGGCTCTACAGCGGGTATAACGCGTGGTACCGGATGAGCGACGTTTACCGCAAGTTCACCCGCCGCATGCCGCCCCGCCTGCTCCATGCGCTTTGTTATGGCGTAGTTCCGCTATACGCTGTCCACCGGGTGTTGAAGAGAATCCCTCTGGTGGGCCGGCCTGCCAGCGGGGCTCTGGCATATTTGATTCCCATGGCATTTCACGGCGATCGCAACTTTCGGATCCTCGATACCTTTGATTGGTATTCCCCGTGGTACCAGTCGAAACACACGTATGAGGAAGTCTTCCGCTGGTTCGAGAGTTGTGGGCTGGAAGATCTGCGAGTGATTGAGCAGCCCATCGCTGTTCAGGGCCGTCGGCCGGTTCTTAGGGGACTACCTACCTCCGGGAACGAAAGAGAGATTAGCCAGTGTGCGGGATAGCGGGACTCATCGGAAGGCAGGGGGAAGCCATCGATGCCGAAGACGTGCATCGGATGTGCCAGACCATTGTCCACCGCGGACCCGACGACGAAGGACTGTATACGCACGGCCGAGCGGGACTTGGCATGCGGCGCCTTAGCATCATTGACTTAGCCGGTGGAAAACAACCCATCCACAATGAAGACAGCACCATCTGGGTAGTGTTCAACGGGGAGATCTATAACTTTCCCGAATTACGCTGCGAACTCGAAAGCCGTGGTCACCGGTTTTATACGCACAGTGATACCGAGGTAATTGTCCACCTCTATGAGGAGAGGGGCGCGGAATGTGTACAGAAGCTCAGAGGCATGTTTGCAATTGCCTTGTACGACCAACGGCAGAATTCGCTGCTGCTGGCTCGCGACCGACTGGGCAAGAAGCCTTTGCTCTATGCAGTCCACAATGGGCGGCTGCTGTTTGGATCGGAGATTAAGGCGATCCTTGCGCTGCATCCAGAGTTGGCGGAGGTGGATGCGGAGGGTCTTCTTCAGTACTTCTATTTTGGCTACATACCCGATCCCCGCACCGCATTCCTAGGTATCCGCAAGCTGCCGCCCGGGCATTTGATGGAGTACCGCGACGGCGAGGTCAAAATCCGGCAATATTGGGATTTGCCGGAGTATGGCACGCATCTGCGCATGAGCGAGGGCGAATGTCTGGCAGAAACGGAGCGGCGGTTAGCAGAGGCAGTCCGCATCCGGCTGATCAGCGAAGTACCTCTAGGAGCTTTGCTCAGTGGAGGGGTGGACTCTTCCATTATCGTTGCCCTGATGGCACGGGCCAGCGCCAAGCCAGTGAAGACTTTCTCCATCGGTTTTCGCGCTGAAAAGTTCAACGAATCCGGATATGCGCGCATGGTTGCGGAGCGCTTTGGCACGGATCATCATGAACTGGTGCTCGAGCCGGATATAGAGGGGACATTGGGGTATCTCTCGGGGATGATGGAAGAGCCCTTCGGCGACTCCTCTATGCTTCCAACCTATTATGTGTGCCGAATGGCAAGGCGAGAGGTTACGGTTGCGCTTTCAGGTGATGGAGGGGATGAGCTGTTTGCCGGCTATGATCGTTACCTGGTTGCGTTGGAGCGGCGCAAATTCGATCCCTTCCACCGCTATGCTGGACCAATCTACCGGCATCGAATTCATCGACTCCTTCCTGCTGGCATGTATGGGAAGAACCTGGCGTGGAACGCCTCGCTGAATGAGCGTGACCGTTACTTGGACGGACTTTCATTCTTTCCTGTATTACATCGCGAGCGGCACCTGTTCACCCGCGAGTTTCTGGAAAGCGCCCAGAGTTTGCCGGATCCGCTGATGGAATGGCAACAAATCTATGACGGCGCGCCTGCTTCGGACAGGCTGAGCCGGCTGTTGTATCTCGACACCAAGACGTATTTAAGCGCTGACATTCTCACCAAAGTAGACCGGATGAGCATGGCCACTTCTCTGGAAGTGCGTGTTCCCATGCTTGATCATGAATTCGTCGAGTGGGTCACGACTCTGCCGGTGGAATGGAAGTATCGGGCGGGAACACGGAAATACATTCTGAAAAAGCTGGCCGAAAGGCTGGACATCCCACCGGAGTTGCTGCACCGCAGAAAGCAGGGTTTCCAGTTGCCTCTGGCGGAATGGATGCGCGACCGGACCAAAGCACAATTTTGGGGCGTGCTGCTGGAACCTCGCACGCTACAGCGTGGCTATTTCAAACCTGCGGCTGTCCGCTCACTCATTGATGAACACGTACGAGGACGACGCAATCGTTCCGGTATGTTGTGGCGGATGTTGGTGCTGGAGCTTTGGCACAGGAACTTTATGGAAGCTCGATCTGACTGGGCTGCCGCGCGCAGGGCGCCTGAGGTGATCGCAAGCGAAATCAGTTCGTTTCCACGCGCCGCAGCAGAGGTCCCCGTGCGGCCAGGAACTGCGGCAAATTGAACGTTGACACGGAAGAGTTCCCGATCTCACAAAGCATGGTAATCGTGACCGCGCCAAAGCATCCTGTGTCCGCGAATGCCCGAAACCAAGCACCGGTGTTCGTGCTAGGCTGCGTACGTTCGGGGACCACTTTGCTCTACCACATGCTGCTCTCCGCGGGGAATTTTGCGGTGTACAGAGTCGAATCCAACGCGATCAATTTGCTGGAGCCCCTATTCGGAGACCTGTCTATCGCACGCAACAGACGTCGACTCCTGCAGGCGTGGTATAAGAGCCGGCTTTACGCACGGTCGGGTCTGGACAAGGAAGCGATCGGCGTAAAAGTGATGAGCGAGTGCCGGAACGGGGGCGATTTCCTGCGTATCGTCATGTCGGAGATAGCCATGAAACAGGGAGTGGAACGCTGGGCTGATACGACCCCGGAACACTTGCTGTACCTTGGCCGGATCAAGGAGACGATTCCTGATGCGCTCATAATTCATATTATTCGCGATGGGCGGGATGTGGCGCTCTCCTGCGACAAACAGGGCTATATAAAACGCTTGCCCTGGGACCGCAGGCCATCGAAGATGGCGGCTGGGTTGTACTGGGAATGGATGGTGAACAAAGGCCGCCGGGACGGACGCGCCTTGTGTGGCGACTACATGGAAGTGCATTTTGAGGAGCTCATCCGCAAGCCGAGAGAGACGCTGGCACGGTTGGGACAGTTCATCGGACAAGACCTGGACTATGATCGAATCCGGCAAGTGGGAATTGGTTCGGTAAGCGCTCCCAATACATCGTTCGGTGGGGAACCTGAAGAGAGCTTCGACCCCGTGGGACGTTGGCGGAGTGGCTATTCTGCAGAGGAACTGGCAATTTTTGAGGGACTGGTTGGCCACACGCTGGAAGAGACCGGATATGAACTGGCAACCGCAAATCTGGATGCGCTGAACCGAGCGGATCTTGGGATCATGCGCTCCACGTATCGAACTTATTTCGATATCAAGCTGTATCTCAAAGCGAAGACGCCTCTGGGGCAGTTGCTTGCAGCTCGTGACTTATCCTGGATTTGATGGTTGTGGATTTGACAATCCTGAATTTGGCGCTTGCCCAACGCGAAAACTAGTTGCGGCATCGCGGAGCACTTCGACGAAGCGCTTAGTGATTTGCGACCAGTCATAGCGTACCGCCAAAGCGGCTGCCGCTTGCTCGTAATACTGGCGAAGCCTCGGATCCCGCAAGAGTTGAACAATGGCGGCGGCGAAAGATTGCGCGTCGTCCGCGATCAACAAGTTGCCGCCGTCCGCTACGTCTAACCCTTCCGCGCCAATGGAAGTCGAAACCAAGGCCTTTGCCATGGCCATCGCTTCGAAAATCTTTAGCCGTGTACCGCCCCCAACGCGCAAAGGGACGATGACCACGGTTGCTAACCGCAAGTAATCGGCAACCGAGGCTACGGTCCCGGTTACCTCGACCGAGGCCGAGGCCAGGCGTCGCACGCGCGGGTGAGGGTTCCGACCCACAATCTGAAAACGCGCATCCGGAAGTGCGGCCAGCACTGTCGGCCAGATGTCACGACAAAAATATTCCATGGCGTCGATATTGGGTTCCCAATCCATAGAACCGGTGAACACGACTACGGGAGGATTTCCCGAGACCGAAGGCGATGCTTGGTATTGCTTTGTATCCACCCCGGTGGGAACGACCGTGATAGAGCAGCCAGAAAAGAGCTCTAGCATCGCATTCCGATCTTGCTCAGAAACAGCAATGATGTGCTGAAACCTTCGCAAGGCGAGGGTCTCGTAAGACGCCATCTTCCAAGCTTCAATAATGTAAGGCAACTTGTTCCACGGGGCGTTTTCGGTGTGAGCCATGCGCCGCCAGAGGATCGTCTCAACATTATGCTGAAAAAGAACCACGGGAACCGCCAGTTGAATGGGAAAATTTAATGAAGCCGAGAGAAAATCGCACACTGCGACGTCCAAGCCGCCATTGCTCAGCCACCGGGCGATCGCACGGCGCACTTTCGGATGGGTGAACTTCCTCACTGCATAGGGAATCGGAGAAGGGATCCGAAAAAGATAGTCCAAGGATTGGGCCACGGCGCCGTCTGGAGTCGCAGTATGGATGGTCTCGGCCCGCGGCAACTGCTGAGAGATCGCCGCTTCGTACACAGGATCACGGCGCCCCCCATAGTAGGAAAGCAAGGTTACTTCATGGTCCTTCGTCAAGTGCCGGAGGATGTTGAAAGAACGGATCTTGCCTCCTGTATCGACCGGCAACAGCTTTCCTGCCTTAACCCAGAGTATTTTCATTTCTCCGTTCGACTACGGGTGAATCCCTCGTCAGTTGTAATCTTGGGGGGCCTTTGGGATTGTTTCCAGGTTCACCAAGTCCAGAATGAGATGACTAGGGCGCGACTCCAGGAATCTGCTTTGTGCCAATACTCCAAAAGGCCAATGGTGACCATTTCTGCCCGGCGCAGTCTGGCCCAGATATTCAAATAAGCATTTATTTTCAATAACTTGACAGGATTGCCGATGCGACCGCAACCGATGCCGTCTGCCCAAAGTAACGACAGTATAAAATCCTAGCACGAAATGAGGATGGGCTTGGGACAATGGAACAATCGTTACCGGCGTCTGATGGCAATGAGTCCGAAGGAGGTTGCCGACCGGTTACGGCAGCAAACGACCGCCCGCATGGACTTCCTGCGCTACACGCTCGGCGGAAGCTTCAAGCCCCACTTGGATGGGAGCGCTTCTGCGCGAGTCGAGCCGCATTTCTTTTTCCCCCCCGAGGCTGTTCCGCTACTGTGCTCGCGGCTGCGCGAACTGTTTCCCAAAGAGACCTATCAGATCATCGAGCGCTCTCAACGAATCTGTGAACACCGCTTTGATTTGCTCGGATACAGAGACCTGAACTACGGGTTCGAGATCGACTGGCACTGCGACCGGGTGCACGGAAAGCAAGCTCCGCGAAAACCCTCGTTCCAGATTCGCTACCTCGATTTTGCCGAGGTTGGGGACAGCAAAGTTACCTGGGAGCTCAATCGCCACCAGCATTTGGTGACGCTGGCTAAGGCATTCCGGCTAAGTGGCGAAGAGAGGTTTGCCACCGAATTGTTTCGGCAATGGAAACATTGGCATCGGGAAAATCCATATCCCGTCGGCATCAACTGGGCCAGCAGTCTGGAAGTGTCATTTCGCAGTCTCTCGTGGCTTTGGGTGTACTTTCTGATGTCCGGGTCGTCCGCAATGCCGGCGGAATTTCGTTCCGAGTTATGGCGAAATCTTGGAGTTTCGGGCCGCCACATCGAACATCATCTCTCCACTTATTTTTCTCCGAACACTCATCTACTGGGAGAGGGGACCGCACTTTTCTTCATCGGTACACTATGCCCGGAGTTGCGGCGGGCCGAACGATGGCAGGCACTCGGATGGGAGATTCTTCAACAAGCCGCAGAGCGCCAAGTTCGGAGTGATGGTCTGCACTTCGAGCAGTCGATCTATTATCACGTCTACGCGTTGGACTTTTTTCTGCACGCCGCCGTGCTGGCTTCACGGAACGGAGTCGCCGTCCCTGCTCAATTTGAGCGAACGCTCGAAAGCATGTTGGAGGCTGTTTGCGTTTTGGGGCGCCTCGGACCCACGCCCCGGTTAGGTGATGATGATGGCGGGCGGGTTTTCGATCCTCAGCGCAACCGCTCGGTGCATCTACTCGATGCGCTGGCCACGGGCGCGGTCTTATTTGGCCGAGGCGATTTTAAGAGGGTTGCCGGGGGGACGCGGGAGGAGACCCTGTGGCTCTTGGGGGATGCCGGTATGGCGGCGTTCGATCGTCTGTCTGCCGTTCCGGTAGCGCGCGATTCGACGGGGTTTCACAGCAGTGGGTTATACGTCATGGCGAGTGACGATCCGGAGCGGCAATTGGTGATAGATGCCGGTCCGCAGGGCGCCGGCACAGCGGGCCACGGCCACGCTGATGCCCTCAGCGTCACTGCAAACAGCGGGGGCCGTCCGATACTGATCGACCCTGGGACATTCGAGTATGTGGGAAGCGATTCTGAACGCAATCGCTTCCGCGGCAGTAAAGCCCACAACACCCTGGTAGTCGATGGACTCGATCAGTCTGAACCCAGGGGACCCTTCAGTTGGATTAGTCTGCCTAACGTTCGCACAGAAGTGTGGATCAAAGGAGAGACTTTTGACCTTTTTGTGGGCAACCATGATGGATACACGCGTCTGGCCGACCCCGTTGTGCACCGCCGTTCTGTATTCTCGCTCAAGTCTCGGTTCTGGTTGGTGCGCGATCAGGCCCTGGGACGAGGCAAGCATCAACTCGACCTTTTTTGGCACATCAGCCCAGAACTTTTACCACTAGAAAACACCAAAGGTACGTTTCGCTGCGCGGACTCTGGCTTGTCCATTTTGGGCCCAGAGAATCATGGATGGTCTCAGGACATTCTGACGGAGGATTGGTCACCCGCGTATGGTCAAAAGGAACGCCACAGCGTATTGCATTTCGGCACATTGGCTACCTTGCCGACAGAGTTTGCCGCGCTGTTGCTTCCGGTGGTCGGAATGAACTCGTTCGCGAGCCGCTTCACGCGTACAAATTCGCCTTCCACGGGAGAATCCGTCGTCTACTATCTTTTCAAGACGGCAGAGGAGGAACACTGCGTTGCTTTCGGGCAAGGGAAGCCCTGGACGCTGTTTCCGTGGAGTAGCGACGCCGAATTTCTTTATTGGGGGGAGAACAGGGACAAGAAACATCGGTTGCTCATATGCTGCAATGCCAGCTATCTAGAAGTAGGTGGCCGGAAGATTTTTTTGTCCCAGCGACCAATTTTGCGTTGCGAAATGGTCAGTGTAGACGGGAAGATGCGGGCGATTTTCCCGGACCAAGAGGCAGTCGTCGACAACGAAGCGTTCGGTATGATTTCCCTCGAAAGGGATGAGAAGTAACCACCGGCCTTAGGAATGGGACTGAAGAGGAAAAACCCAACTATGTCAAGGGAGAATGCGCCAGTTTTCGTGGTTGGCTGTCCCCGTTCGGGAACGACGCTGCTCTACAACATGCTGCTCTCCTCTGGTGGTTTCGCGGTATATCTAGCGGAGTCAAACGTCTTCAACCTGTTGGTGCCGCGCTTCGGTGACTTAGGTGTACGGGCAAACCGGGAGAGCCTAATGCGCGCCTGGCTGGAAAGCAAGTTGTTCCGGGCCTCGTTCTTAGATGCTCAGGAGATCCGAGCCAAAGTATTGTCCGAGTGCAGAAATGGCGGGGATTTTCTCCGCATCGTCATGCAAGAGATCGCTCGGGCCCAGGGAGTCCAACGCTGGGCCGATAATTCTCCCGAAGAACTTATGCACGCGCTTGCCATCAAGAAAACTATACCCGACGCCCTATTCGTCCACATGATTCGTGACGGGCGGGACGTTTCATTGTCCCTGGACGCGCGTCCTCACAAATGGGTCAGGCCTTTTTCGTGGGACCGTCAAAACAGTCTGTTGGTCTCAGGCGTTTTTTGGGAATGGATGGTACAAGGTGGCAGGAAGCAAGGCGCTCGCCTGGGCAGTGATTACATGGAAGTGCGCTTCGAGGATCTGCAGGCCGATCCCTGCGCGACGTTAGAAAGAATTGGCGAGTTCATTCGACACGATCTGGACTATGAGCGCATCATGCAGGTAGGAATTGGCTCCGTAAGCGAGCCCAACACTTCGTTCAAAGGCGACTCGCAGAGTCCAGTGGGACGGTGGAAGAAAAGGATAAGCCCGGAAAAGTTGGCGAGGTTCGAATGGCTGGTGGGGTCGACTCTGAAGAACTTGGGCTATCCTTTGGCAAGTCCAGGTTTTTCAGCAGACAAGGCTGGAGCCACCAGGATGAGGGCGCTCTACAGGGCGTATTTTGATACCAAGTTCTGGTTCAAGAATTCGTTCCTGGGCAGACTTTACTTGGGGTCGATGTCGGGAGAACAAATCGACCACACGGTAATCGCAACCGACCCAGCCGCGCAGCCAGCACCGATTCTAAGATCTTAGATCTCCAGGAACTGAATTCTCAAAGAACCTCGATCGGCGATCCTGAACTACCCCTCCAAAGATCGCCGCAACAAAGTACATTGCAGGTTAAAGGTGAACTGTTCTAAGTCGGCCGGCGTGTTGATCCGCTTGAGAGCAAGCGAATCGTCCCGGCGCGCGCCAGCCCGCGAGTTGTCAGTACCGCCGATTTGAATCCGGCTTCCCGTGTGATTCCCAGCGTCCGCTGAGACCATTGCGGATTCAGCGCGGGGTGGGGGTAGGAGAAATGCTTTACGGGTTCGCCAAGTTCTTCCTCGATTTTCTTCTTGGACCCTAAGATTTCGCAGCGGGTGTCGCCTTCACTCACTTGCGCAACATTGGGATGGGAAAGAGTGTGCGCACCAATCGTATGCCCCGCCTTTCTCAGGGATCGAACTTGCTCCCAATTCAGCATGAATCCGTGTGGGGAGGTGGCGGGTTCGATCGCTAGCGATTTCTTCGACTCGACTGACTACGGTGGTGGAAAGCAACCTGGGCGTGATCGCGGACAATTTCATCCAGATGGAGTGCTATCTTGTGCGACGGAGCACTAAGCCGGCACAGTCCACTCGCCTCGCGAACGAGAATGGACACGCGCAAAATTACCACGGAAGACTATACCCGTTGCGTGTAATGTCACAGGGCCTAGGTCAGAAAGCGCATTTTTGCGACGGAAAGTAGCTAGCTGGTAGAGTCGAAGATATATCTGGAGCGACCTGGAAGTTAGACCCAGTGTGAGGCTTTGCCAGTGTCCAGGAACGCGGCATCGCTATCGGAGAGCTGAAACTGAAAATCTTGGGGGCGCCGAAGTCTCTTTTTTTGTCGAGCAGGTAAACGCTGGGGCCGGGCACAATCGGAAACCCGCTTGAGCAGCGCCCGCCTGGCTGGGGCCTTCACTGCCGACGGCCACGAGCTCATAAGCTCCCTTGAAACGCAGAACGTCTTGTTGGGCCAGGAAGTAGGCCGCGGCCCAGGCTTCATGGGAGGGTTCGCGCAACCACACGCCGGCTATTCTCGCCTGCCCTCGCAAAATGCAAATCGCGAAGTGGCCCATTCGATTGCGACCGTCGACGACGCTGTAAAGGCGAAAGGGCGCCATCAGACAGCGAAGAAGATATTCGAAGAAAGCGGGCGGGCGAGAGCTGAAACTAGCATCAGCCACTTCGGACAGAGAGATCTCGCGCGGAACCTCGGGCGCAAGGACTTCGATCGCTTCCCAATTCTTATTTGAACTCATGCCTCTCGGCATCATCCACAACAAGTTTCGGATGAGCCTGAGTGCGAGTTTCCAATTGCGGTTCTGGTGAGTCAGAATCTGCCGTAGCGGCCGAAGCGGGCGCACGCCTTTCCACGCGAGTGCATTCGACAAAGCCGAAAGCGGGTAGCACCTTGCAGGTCATCTCCGATCCCCCGATCGAAACGATGAAATCAAACATCGCCGCCAGTTTTTGAACCAGGGCCAGGCCCGCACCGGGTGAATCTTTGGCAGAAGCCCAGTCGATCATATGGACACCACGCAAGGCATCTGCGCCGGTGCGATACGGGATGGGCCAGATTCCGGCGTGGGCGACGATCGCTCCGTCCCGGAGCAGCACATAACTGCGGGGGCCGCTCCAGTCATCGCGTCGATCCCAATATATCCCGGTCATCACGGCGGGATTCAGAAGTGGAGCACCTGGGCCGGCATCGAATGCACGGGCAAGAAATTCGCTGAGTACATCCAGATCGTCAATCGAGGTCGGATGAAGGGAGGATTTCATGCTAGCCGAGTTTGCGAAACGAATTCGTGGGAACAACAACCAATTCTACCCAGCAAATCTTGGGGAAGCAGTTCAACCCCGCCGTTCCAGGATCAGACTGCGTATCCAGTCGTAGAGCGTATTCCCTAGAAACTGGTGGGACGTGCTTTGCAGGAAATTTCGAAACTGACGCTGCCAGAGTCCGCGACCGCGGCACAGATCCTCGAAGGCGCTCAGCGTCACTCCCCGCATAACCGCGATACGCGCAAGTTGAAATGGATCGCTACCGCGACGATTCACAGCGACCCGGCTGGTGGTGACGCTGTGATAGCCCGCGCGCCGGGCGACCGCAGAAACTCTCGGACTCCAACGCCCGCCGGGGCACGAAAAGTGAACAACGGGACGGTCTATCATCTCTTCGAGCCGGACCTTGGCCTCTGCGATTTCACGATTGAGGGCTAGCTCATCGAGGTCGCTCAAGTAGGCATGGGTCATGGAATGGCAGCCGATGTTGAATCCAGCGTCACTGAGCTCGCGCACCTGTTGCGGAACGAGATAGCCGGGCCGGCCGAGATATCCCACAGTGATGTAAAACGTTGCGCCGTAATTCGCCTCGCGCAGAATCGGCGCGGCGATAATTAAATCGGTAGCGCAACCATCGTCGAAGGTGATGGCAATCCCGCCTGCTACTTTGCTGTCGAGTGCATCCGAGACCGAACACCCGCGGAGTCCCGCACTCTGCAACCAGTTTATCTGTTTCCGGAAATCAAGTTCACGCACCACGTAACGCAAGTAACCCTGTTCGCTTTGACAGAGCGGACGTCCTTCGACTTCGATCTCGTGATACATCAGGTAAGGGATGGTGTCGGTTGGCATCACGGAGTTGTTCAGAAGATTTTTCGCAGATGTGACTTGATCGAGGCTGGGGGTGTGATGCCGAGTTTGTCGATGGCTTTCTTTCCGGCCTGCAGAAAGTTCCGCATTTTGTCCGACTGTGCATGCCGCGCGGCAAACTGAGCGGCGAGTTCCGGCGCGAGATCGCCCGTTGAGGGCAATCGAAGATCGGCTTTGATCCCGGAATATTTGCCGGCGGCCAATGTGTTTAGAATCTCGGAGCGATCCAATGAATCGCATTGCAGCTCGGTAAACAAGCCGCGAAACTGCTTTTTCCAGTGCATGTCCTGGCCATAAAACGCACTCATGCCGGAACGTCGCGCTTGCAGACGACGAAGCAATTCAAATGTGCCGGGCCGGGGCGCATAGCGGCCGTCGTATTTTGTGTTCCAAGTCTCAATCCCGCCCGGAAGAACCGCAAAGCTCTCGATCCAGGGAAACATGGAATCCTTGGGATGCGCGATGACCGCAAGACCGCCGCTTTCCTCAATGTGCCGAATGATTTTTTGCGGGTCCTGGGTGCGGGCCAACTCCGTACAGCCATAGCCCAAAATATGCATTTCCTGTTCGCAGCGATACTCGAGACCGCAGAGAAACAGGAACCGTTCATCGGACAAAGCCGTGCATTCCCTCATGTAGTTCGCCAGCTTGATTTCGTCGAAGCTGTCATCATGGTCGGTGATGCCGACGACCAAGCAGCCCAGATCGCCGAAGATGCGCTTAAGCTCGGCGAGCGTAAACTCGCCGTCGGAATACGTGCTGTGGACGTGAAGAGCTGCTTTCAACATGCGTCTAGTTTCTCATTGCGAGCGGCGCTCTCGTATCTGCTGGAAGAGACAAATCCAGTCGCCGAGTTCGGGCAGAGGATCTTGCCACATGAAATTATCATGGAACGTGCCCGTTTTCGGCGTGAGTTCGGCAAGGAGCGTGGGCAGGCGCCGAGGAAAGTTTCCGGGAAATCCGGGCGGGCGGCCTTTCCACACTTCCAGCAGATGACGGAAGTCACCGACCAGCCAGCGGCACTGAATGCCGACCTTGTAAGCGGCTGGAGGGTCGACGTCTCCGAATTCCGCCATGTGAGCCAGTAGTGCGGGGAAATCTGTTCCGGCATGACAGGCGAGTGGCAAGGAGTGCCAGAAACGTCCGTTGATTTCGAGAAATACCGGCACATTATCCTGGCGCAAACGGAATTCGATCATGGCTACTCCGTGCCAGCGCAGGGCTTGCAGCATGGCTAGGCTGGCTTGGCGAATCTGTGGAGCCGGCAGTATACTTTCGCGCAGCGCGCTACCTGACCCTGTGGGATGCACATCGCGAATGCGGCAGTGAGCAAACTCGGCTCGAAGTTCGCCGTGATTCAGGAGAGCGAAATATCCCGTGCCTGTGCCTTCCACGAATTCCTGAACGAGTACGGCTGAACAATGCCGGCGCATTTCTATAAATCGCCTTGCCAATTCGTTTGCGTCGCGAGCATAGCTTGGCCGTCCGGTCGCGTTCATGCTGCCTTGATAAGATTGCTCCTGGGAAGTTCTGGGCTTGAGGACTACAGGAAAACGAATCTCTCCAGAAATTTCTTGCGCCTCCTCAATGACAATTGCCGAAAACGTCTTTGGGATGGCAATGCCCAGTGATTGCGCGAGGGCCGTGCTCTGACTCTTGTCGACCGCGCGTAAAAGGTCGGCATGGTCGGGGAGAACGAACCGGGCGCCCACTGCGGTGAACAGCTTTCTATGGGCGGAAATCAACAAAGTTGTTGCTTCGGTCATGGGCAGGATGAGCGTACCGCTCTGCTTTCGAGATTCAGCCACTACATCCGCCAAAAATTTCTGGGGATCGGTGTGCGGAGAGGCATACCGGAAACTGCCCGAACAATAACGCGACCAACCAGCCTTCGACCAAGTTCGTGATTCTCCCGCCCAGACGATATGGCCCTGCCGGGCCAGCGATCGCACACAAGCAACCGCCTGGTTCTGATTGCCGTCAAGAACTATAATTTTCATGGGTTTCGTGCTTCCTAGCAGCGATTCCACTCGATAACACGCAGTAATACTGCCCAAGGCGAGGAAGACCTGCCCGAGGTAAGACCGTACCAACGACACTACGCCTATGCCATCCCCCGACTTTGCTCTATTCTACAACTGCGGTTCCTTCTTTCTTCTCGGGGAACACCGTGTTCCAACTCCTGCAAGCGGAGACTCTTGATTGTCGCGACTGGCCTCGGGGAGTCGATCGGACAGAGTTGCCCCCGAAAGCAGCCTCCGTCCAAGTGTGTTCCTGATGACCAACACTCTGGAGGTAGGTGGAAGTGAGCGCCAGTTCGCGACCCTGGTGGAGTCGCTCAGCCGCGAGCGGTTTGACGTGCACCCCAATTGTTTACGGCGGATTGGCGGGCTTGCCGCCAGGCTGGGAGAGATCCCGGAATTTCCTCCAGGCGGCAGTCTGCTCGGGCTCCGGGCACAGCGAGCGCGAATGGCCATGGTGCGCGCTATGCGCCGTGACGGCGTTACTGTAGCGCATGCCTTCGACTTCTATACCAACTTGATGCTGATTCCAGCAGCGCGCTTGGCGAGAGTGCCGGTGATCGGGAGCCATCGTCAGCTGGGCGATCTGCTGACCACCGCTCAGTTCAAAGCACAGTATTGGGCATTTCGGTTTTGCCATCGCGTGGTTTGCAACTCGCTTGCAGCGGCGGAGAGCTTACGCGCCGCAGGCTTACCTGAGCAGAAGCTTGTGATCATCCCCAACGGTTTGACGGAGCAGGCATTTGCGGAATGTGTTCCCGCGATTCCGCGCCAACCGGGCGTCGTGCGGTTTGGCATGATTGCAAGGATGAACAGCACGGTTAAGAATCATCCAGCATTCTTGAGAGCGGCCGCTCAACTGTTGGGAGAGTGTCCCGGAGTGGAGTTTGTTCTGGTGGGCGACGGTCCGCTTCGCCCTGGACTGGAAGCGATGGCTGCGGAATTAGGAATCACGGAAAAAGTTCTCTTCGTTGGGGAACGCCATGACATTCCTGCTTTGTTGGCAAGCCTTGACGTGAGCGTTCTCGTATCGTCGTCGGAGAGTCTTTCGAATGTGATTCTGGAATCCATGGCGGCAGGAGTTCCAGTGGTCGCGACTAATGTAGGCGGGAACCCGGAATTGGTGAATAATGGCGACACCGGATTGCTTGTTCCGCCGGGGAACGAAAAAAAACTGGTAGAAGCTCTGGCTCGCCTGGTGCGCGATTCCGGCTTGCGGACGCAGTATGCCAATCGGAGTAGGGAGTTCGCACGCTCTCACTTTCATATCGACGACGTATGCCGTCGCTTTGAGCATCTCTACCTGACATTATCGAAGAGGAAGTGAGAACCAGACCGGCTTCGACAACGCAAAACCCAATGTATAATTTTCTAATGCCGCGGCAGTCAGCAAAGCACTCCGATTAATGGTAATTTCCACCGTTCAAGATGAGCTACACGATCGAACAAAAACCAGACGGAAAAACTTCAGTCATCCAGTGCCCGGAAGGCGACGTCTGGATCCTGCCACTTTCCGATCACAGGAGACGGGTTGATCTGCGGCCTAAAGATCCGGGTCTTTATATTCCGCGTCGCACAGTGGATACAAAGTATCCGAATGAGTTAGTGCTGGGCTGTTTAGAAGTATCCGGATTCTGCTGGTTGTGCGACGAAATTGCAAGAGATGACGACAGCTCTTCGGTAGAAAAGGCGGTCTTCCGATCAGTATTCGGCTTTGTACCTAGAGAGAAATTTGCCGGCTGCCGGCTGCTCGACTTAGGGTGCGGGTCGGGATGTTCTTCGGCGGTGCTCGCGCGTTTGCTTCCCGACACAGAAATCATCGGAGTTGAGCTCAACGCCAAGCTGTTGAGACTGGCTGCAGCCAGGATTGCATTTCATGGGCTGCAGAACGTCCGATTCGAAGCTTCTCCGTGCGGCACTCGATTACCTGAGAACGTCGGTTCGTTCGACTTTATTGTGTTCAGCGCCGTTTACGAACACCTTCTGCCAAGAGAACGAGTTGAACTGATGCCACACGTGTGGGCCGCCCTACGCCCGGGCGGAGTACTTTTCATCAATCAAACGCCGCACCGGTATTTTCCGATTGACACACACAGCTCGGGTCTTCCGCTAGTGAATTACCTTCCGGACTCGCTCGCCCACTGGGCCGTGGTTCGGTTTTCCAAACGTGGTGCGATTAATAGATCTCCTCTCTGGGAAGAACACTTACGCGGCGGCCTTCGGGGAGCAACGGAAGGGGAAATCATCAGAACTCTGACTAACGGCTCACAGGAACAGGCCGCGTTACTGAAGCCATGTATCCCAGACCTGAAGGATCGGGTCGACCTCTGGTTCTGGGGTCTAGGGCCACGGCATAGGTCAGCCAAACGGGTGCTCAAGCTGATGTTGAAGGCGATTTATCGAATGACTGGTTCAGTTGTTACGCCCAACGTTGCGGTCGCCATCCAGAAGTCCTAGACACGGAAATCTTAATCCAGAAATCTCAACCAACAGTGGCCTCGTCCTCAAATCCTTCCACATTTGGAGAGCCGGTTACCTTCACCGTGACCGTTACAGCAAAACGGGGGAACCCCAGTCGCACCGTCGAACTCCTGAACGGCACGACGTTTCTGGCCAGGTTGACCCTAACAGCCGATTCTGCCTCTTACACCACATCGGCATTGCCGGTGGGTACGAACGTTATCACGGGCAATCTACGGCTGCGACTCGAGCACTCTTGGCAGCACATCAACTCTCATCGACCAAGTCGTGACCTCGCTGCGAGACTAAAACTTCCCTATCGCCCTCAGATATCGACTGTTTTTTCGGATCTCCTGTGGAGTGGGTTCAAGAGCGGCGATCGAGAGAACGATTACGCGACCATACCGCCTGCGCACGCGCCGCCATTAGTGCTCCCACGCCTGTCAGCCAGCTCTCGAACTCTAAAGCTGTTTGCCCGGTGGTATCAACGAAACGCGGCAGCAGCAGCATCTGGCTGCGCACGGATGCGAGTCCCGGATCGCATGTGCTGGCTGAGACCACCCCTAGTTCGGCGAGCCACGGCAAAAACAGTCGCTCGTAATCCCCGCCCGGATAGCAGAAATGAGCCGGTCGCCTTTTTGTGAGCGTTTCAATCGCATCCCGATTGTCCAAGATCTCCCTTTCAAAAAGCGCGCGATCACGCGGCATTCGATGGCGGTGAGTGTGAAGTTCGAAGCTGATCCCCGCCGCCGCCAACTCCGCAATTTCCTGCGGACTCATCAATTGAAGAATGCGCTGGCGCAACAGATCCGGGTAATCGACACCGAGCCGGCGAGCCAATTCGGCGGCGAGTTCATTTTTTTGTTCGGTGGAAAGTTGTTCCTGGTCGGCGAACGCGACGATCTGGTGGGTCGCGGTCTCCCGAGATCCCCGCGCCTCGAGGGGCATGTCCCGCATGATGCCGATGGACCGTGCTGCGGGCAGAACAGTTTCGCGTCTTTTCCAGAGCATGTAGGAACAGATCAAGTTAAAAACCGGCATCCGGCGCGAGCAGTAGTGGGTCGTCTGATAGACGGTTGCCGGGAATCCGTACTCCCTCAACAGGGGATATGTAAGCTTGTAGAAATCGTAGGTGCCATCATCGAAGGTCAAAACTACGCTGCGGGGAGGAAGATCGTTTCTGCGCAATCGTTCGAGCCCTTCTATGAGGGGTAAAACGTGGTAATCCTTCTGCTTTAGCATTTCAAATCGATCTCGCAGGCGGCTGGGAGCAAGAAACAGAGCGGGAGTCCAGAGGTTCTCGTCCTCGATGGCAACCCCGTGGTAGCAAAGAATGAGAAGCTGGCGCCGGCGCCAGCGGCCATCGCGCACACGGTCAAAGACGCCGGCTGCCTTGAGCGTGCGCAGCAAAGTGTCTCGGATGCGCTTCTGCATAGTTTGTTCTAAATCCAACTTCGGCTGCCGATTCTCCTAAGAAGAACGTGCTCAAGAGAGGTTGGAAGCCACTTGCAGCGAAGGTCCGCCGGAGTTTTTCAGCAGCGAGGAGTCGCGGTCCGCAAAGATTCGGAACCACAATTCCAGATTGAGCAGTCGCCAGATCCGATTCGAGTTGTCGCGAGTCCGGCTGCGATGTTCGGCAAAGATTCCGCGTATGGCGTCGCTGCGAAAAAGATTGCGTCGCGTGCTGCGTGGTTCGAGCAGTAAGCTTTCCAGTTCTCGCAGTTGTTCACCCACAAGCCATCCGGACCAGGGTGTGGGAAAACCCATCTTCCGGCGGTAAATGATCGAATGCGGCAGAAGATCCTCCACCGCGGACTTTAGAATATTTTTTCCCTCCAGGCCTTTCACCGCATAAGAAGACGGGATGCTGGCGGCGAATTCCACTAGCGGATGGTCGAGGAACGGCACGCGGCTCTCGATCGAGGCCGCCATGCTCATCTGGTCCTGCTTCATCAATAGTTCCACGAGGTAAGTAGTGATGTCGGTGTAAAGCAGGCGCTTCAGCATACTTCCAGAAGAGCGCTCCCAGAACATCATGGAGTCAGCGTAGGTTGAATTGCGTCCGTTTTGCAGCCCAGGGCCGAGGAGCTGCGATTGCTCGGCCGAGGAGAAGGCGGAATAGAAATTATCGAAGTAGAAGGATGGCCACGAGGCTCCGTCGCGGCCGAGGCAAGTGTGCTCAAGCTTCCTGCGCAGCGAGGCCCCTAGTCGGGCGGAGCGGATCTGTTCGCGGACAAGAGCCCGTAAGCCCGACGGAGTGACGGCGCGGTAGATTGCGTCTATGCGGGAGTTCCAAACCGTCCACGCGTAGCGGGTGTAGCCGGCGAGGGTTTCATCGCTGCCTTCTCCCGTCAGCACCACCGTAACCTGTTCACGGGCGAGCTTGGCCAGGTGATACAGCGCGACGCTGGAGGGCCAACAAACCGGCTCGTCCTCGTGCCAGATCACTCTCGGCAACGAGTCGAAGAATTGTTGGCGGGTGACTTGTACCTCGTGGTGTTGTGAGCCGATGTGGTCGGCCACAATTCTGGCGTACGGGAGTTCGCTATAAGCCTGCTCGGCGTATCCCACGGAAAACGTCTGGATCGGGTCGCGACGACTCTTGGCGGCAAGGGCAGCGACCGCACTGGAGTCGAGACCTCCGCTTAGAAAGACTCCCAGGGGTACGTCACTCATCAGATGCGAGGAGACCGCATCCTCGAGCAATTCGCGATAGCGGCGGACGTAATAGCTCCGTTCGCGAGGCTCGGAATCGTCGGCCACCGACAAATCCCAATAGCGCCGGATGGCAAGTGCGCCGTTGGCACTGAGTTCGAGGGTGTGTGCGGCCGGGAGCTTGTGGATTCCGGAAAAGAAAGTCTCGGCACCGGCGACATAGCCAAACGCGAGATACTCTGGGAGCACGCCGGGATTGAATTCCGCGTCCACGCCGGGGTAAGCCAGCAACGCTTTGATCTCAGAGCCGAAGAGAAACGTGCCGTTATGCACGCAATAGTAAAAAGGCTTGATGCCAAGACGATCCCGGGCGGTAAAGAGAATGTGACGGACCTTGTCCCAGATGGCGAAGGCGAACATCCCGCGCAGGTGTCGGACGCAATCCTGCCCATACTCCTCATACAGGTGCACAATGCTTTCCGTGTCGCTGTGCGTGCGATAGGTGTGACCGCGCGCGATCAGATCGGGGCGGAGCTCGGCGTGGTTGTAAATTTCGCCGTTGAATACGATCCAGATGGTTCCGTCTTCATTGGAGAGCGGCTGGTGACCGGTCTTGAGGTCAATGACGCTCAGGCGGCGCATCGCGAGGCCTGCAGCATCCGATACCAAGGTTCCGGCATCGTCAGGACCGCGATGCACAATCTGCTGATTCATTTCGACCAGCGCGGCCTCGCTGGCACGCCGACCGGTTCCGTAATGGACGATGCCGCAGATGCCGCACATGTTAATAGTTCACTTTACTAATTCGTTGAGTCGAACTTAAGAGGTGAATGACGCTAGGGCCGTACCGAACTCGGCGCTCAATAATCCCGGAGCTGCCAGACCGACACTAGATAACTCCCTTGGTAGCGGCATCGATAAGCTCGATGTCCGCCCCGATGTCCTTTCCGTCGCTGCCGGCGGAAGCGTACTTTGAGGGCCGCTTACACCCAGCGTCGTTCGCCTTGCAAAGACGAAATTTGCCAAGGTCACTGTCCTTCGCAAACCCAATTGCTTCCGCATCCTTTGCGAAGAAATTACCGGGAGGCCACGATCCGGTTGCGTTAATGATGACGTTGTTTGTGAAGGTGAACGAGTCAAAGCAGTTTTTTAAGATCCCCGTAGGACTCTGCCGGTTAGGCTGGAAGGCGCAGTTTTCAGGACCCCCTCCGGTTGGGGTTATTTGCTTCTCGTTCGCCGCAATTAGGTTGTTAGTGAAGGTGAAACTGCCAACCTTCCCGCCCTTGATTCCTATGTTCAGAAGAATGCGCTGAGAGATGGCCGTAATGTGGTCCAGCTTAACGTCCTTCAACTTAGGTTCGGTAGATCCCAGGAGCAGGAAAACGCCGAAGCCCTCATACTTCTTACCGTCGATGTCGTCGATCACAACATCATGAATGCTGTAACGCTGGCCAGCTGCGGCAGAGTATCCACCAACCGGGACATTGGCGATAACAAAACCACTCCCTACATGAGCAATCCTGCAATAGCGGATGGTGATATCGGTAACCCGGCACTGAGGGCAGCTATTCACCGGTGGATTCTTGGGGGTGATGAGAATGGAAAAGCCGGTCTGACTGAAGCCACCCCAGCTGTTTTCCAGCATATTGCCTTCAAACAAGACGCGTTGCGCATTCTTGAGCTCGAAGTCGTTCTTGACAATGAAGGGCTCTCCATTGGGGCCACCGGTATAGCCGGGTTGCCCGCGCATCCAGATGATCGGCTTGAAGAAGTGGTTGTGACGTATCTCAATGTCGGCTGGCGTTGCAGTGGCTGCCGCACCTCCAAGGAGGATGTTTTCCCCAGAGGCCTCGAGAAAGTTGTTGACAATCTTGAAGGGACCCATGGGTAAGTCTCCGGCGGCACCGGAAAGGGTCTGGGAATCGATGCAGGCGTTCGCCATACAATGAAAGTCGCTAAAGAATGAATCCACGACCGCCACGTAAGTAGTGCCACTTAAGAAGAGGCCGCGCCGTGTCTCATCGTGGGGCGTGCCGTGCATCCAAACCCTGTCAAAGATTATATGGTCTGCGGAAGTGGGACCTTTCGGTCCGGCGAGAGCGACAACACTTGCGCCCGAGGATTCACGGGTGACCTCAACGCCGAGAAAGCGATAGTGGTTGGCTCCATCGGCAAAGAAAATAGGACCCGAGTTGGCTTTCCCCGGAAGGACGATCTTGGCCATCACATTCTTGGTGGAAGCGCAGTGGAAATCGGGGCGGCTGGGCAGCGAAGCCACGCCAGCATAGCAAGGCGTGAGCCGCGTTCCTTCCGGAGGTAGCGCCTGATCGGGAGCGCTGGTGCGGATGAAGATCCAGTGCGCATCGTCGCAAGGCTTCTTGGGGAGCACAAAGTGCCCGGTGAAAGCGGCACCTGCTTCCAGTTCGATGATGTCGCCACAGACGGCACCGTCGAGCGCCGCTTGCAGATCGCCGTCCGCTTTGACGGGAAGAACTTTGCCCGAAGCCGGAGTATCTGCAAGCGCGCTCTTCACCAAAACACGCGGCAGTTCAGCGGGACCATCAAACTTACCTTGTCCGGCAGGCGGCGATGTCGCCGCCGCGCCAGCAACGGCGGAACCGGAAACCAAGCAGACAAGCACAGAAGACAGCAGGCAGATCCGGCGCATAGCCCTCATCGCACGACCTGCACGCCAGGGGAAGCAGAAAAGCTTTTGATTGATTCCTGAGTTCTGGTTGAAGTCAAGCATCGGGAGTCAGCGGCAAAAGCCTTGCCTTGTCGATCATAGCATGACAACAGGGTGCGGCGATCCTGTGAAAGGAGCGCGGCGAGGGCTATGCAAGGGAACTGCGGAGAACTATTGCACGCCGCTGATGTCGTTGCTAACCTCGTCCACGTTGGCTCCCAGATTCGTGCCATCACTCGCCGCGCCTATCGCCGGGCTGGAGGGAAGCAGGTGGTAGTCGCCACCGTCACCGTTGTTAAAATTAACGAAGCCGATCGCAGTCGGAGAATAAAAAAAGTTCCCGGTCGGCCACGATGCCGGCGGGTATGGAGACCCAAGGATTGCATTGTGGGCGAAAGTGTATCCCGAAAAGCAGGCAGTCACCGTTTCCACCGGTACATCGGTGTGGGCGCAGTTAATAGAACCGCCGCCGGTGGACGAGACCGGGGCGTGACCGGCGGCGACTATGCTGTTGCTGAAGATGAAGCCGGGTATCTTCGCAGTTTCGAGAGCTCCGACGTTAAACATCGCATGGTTCGGAAAAGCGGTGACGTGATTGATCTCCACGTTCTGGAGACGGGGCTGCGCGACCGATCCAACCTCGGCAAACGTGCCGTAACCCGCATACGCCGTGCCATCGATATCATCCACAACTATGTCATGAATGCTGTATCGTTCGCCTGCGAGCGCAACGCCGCCGGCCGGCGTCATCCCGGTAGCGATGACGAATGCCTCCGCGACGTGGCTGATCGTGCCATAACGTATGGTCACGTCCGTAACCTCGCACAAAGGGCAGACGCTTGCGCCATTGCTGTCCTGGTTCTTAGGGGTGAGAAGAATAGCAGCGCCATGCTGCGAGAAGCCGCCCCATGTGTTTTCCATTATATTGGAGTCGACTAGGACGCGCTGTGCGTTCTTCAGTTCGAAGAGATTCTTCACGATCGGGGTGACCCCGGTGAAGCCAGGTTGCCCCTTCATCCAGGTCATCGGCTTAAAAAAGTGATTGCGGCTAATCTGAATATCAGCTGGGGTCTGGGTTGCTTCGTCTCCGCCAAGGAGGATATTTTCACCGGCTGCTTCTAAGAAGTTGTCAACGATCTTGTACGGACCCATGGGAAGATCGCCTTTTCCGCCAGCGACCGCCTGCGAATCAATGCACGTGCCGTCCGTATCGCAGTGAATGTCAGAGATATAGGAGTCCTGCACGGCCATGTTGGTGCCGCCGGCCAGCCCGACACCGCGGCGGGTCTCATCCTTGGGCGTGCCGTGAATGTAGAGCCGATCCATCACGATGCTGTTCATCGCAGCGCCGGCCTGTGGGGAAATAAGTGTGCCCAGGGGCTTGCCGTCGTTGGCCACGCGCGTTATCTCCAGTCCCAGCAGGCGGTAGTGGTTGGCCCCGTTGGCGAAAACAACCGGGCCATCTCCCGTGCCCGAGGCGGAGATGGTGGCAAGAACCTTCTGAGCAGAGGGACAAGCGAACGCCGGGCGGCCGGGCAGCGAGGCGACACCGGCGTAGCACGGGGTCATGCGAGTGCCCTCGGGAGGCAGGCTGGCGTCAGGAGCGCTGGTGCGGATGATAATCCAATGCTGGTCATCGCACAGCTTCGCGGGCAGTATGTACTGACGCGAGGCAAAAGTGGCGCCCGCCTGCAGTTCGATGGTTTCCCCACAGTTCGCGGCATCCAGCGCACCCTGCAAGTCCCCTCCGCTGTTCACGGAAATTGTGGGACCGGGCGCCGGAGTGTCGGCAAGTGTAGATTGCACGTACACGCGGGGCAACTCGGCGGGCCCGTCAAAACCGCCAGCCGTCGTGGCTGACACGAAAAGGCTGAGGACCTGCGTCGCAGACTTCGATGCCGCGTCAGTGACCATCACCGTAAAAGGATAGTTTCCCACCTGGCTAGTCATACCCGAGAGCCCGCCGGTCGTTGCCTGGAACTGGATGCCGGGCGGCAGAGAACCCGTAGACATTGTCCAATGGTAAGGCGGAGTTCCGCCACTGGCTGCGAGACTGGCGTTGTACGGCGTGTTGACCAGTGCCCCGGCCAGGGAAGAAATCTCGATGGCAAGTTTCGACGCCTGCTGGATCGTTACCAGGCTGGTGGCTCGACCCGAGCGGGTTACGCTCGTCGCCGTAATGGTGATTTGAGTTCCGTTATTCGCGACAGGCGCGGTGAAAGTGCCATCGTTTGTGATCGATCCAGCCGATGCTGCCCAAGTCACAGTAGAATTGCTGGTCCCTCGCACGGTGGCGGAGAATTGCTGCTTACCGGCTGGACTCAGCGTGGCGGCGGGCGGCGAAATGGCGATTTGAATTTGCGATGCGGTCTGAGAGTTCGGAACAGTCTCGGTGGAGCCGATGGAAGCGCAACCGATCGCGAGAGTCAACACCTCACCGATCACCACGAGTAAGGTGATTTGCTGCAGGGTTGCGGCGAATTTCTTCTGGTGCGAGCAATTGGGGGATAAACCTTGCAGGACCAACGGACTGACCTCTATTTGGATTTTGCGGGCCCGCACCAGCGGGACTTACCCTCCCCGAACTGTAGCGAGGCGGAAGCGGCAAGTGAAGATGACGAGAGGGCGTATGACGCAGCTGATTAAGGACACAGACCGAAGTTTGGGTGGAGAGGAAAGCTAAGTAAAAATGGACAGCGCCCGGCGGTGCGGTGGAGCAACATGTGACGCTAACCTCCGCGGGAGCGGGTATTGCTTAAGGCATGCCAGTATTTCAGGATCCGGCGATTCCCGTCTTGGCGTGCAGTTTGGGCCTGCGGATCCTATTTGCAACGCTCAAGAAATATCTCACCCTTTCGCCGTGCAGCAGCGTTACCGTTGCTATGTAGACGGCGGCTCCGGCGCAGACCTCCCCCACAAAATAAAGCCAGTGGGAGTGGCTCGATCGTGCGGTCCACTTGATCGCGCCGACCGCCAGCGCCATAGCGGTGGATCCATCCAACGCTGGGCGCAAAGCCCCGATGTAATCTCCCACCCCCATCTCGATTGTCTGCAAGGTCTTCCAATATTCCGCGAACGCGATGATGGGATAAGCAAAAACCCAACCGAAAGCGATACCCTGGATTCCCCAGTGACTGCCAATCCAGAAAGCTATCGGCATGAGCACCAATCCCGTAACCTCAACTCGCATCACGAATCGAGCATTGCCGACTGCCGCCAAAACCTTGGGTAACAACGCCACGATGGAGCGAAAAGCCGCGTAGACGCTGAGTACTTGCAGCGGGGCGATCATTCCGTTCCATTTAGGCCCCATCACCAAAGGGACCGCTTCGCGAGCGACCAAAGCTAGACCAACGGTAGCCGGAAAGGTGGCGAGCGCAATTACTTCGGTAAGACCCCTCACGTAGTGACGCAAAGCAGCCAGGTCTGTTTGCACGCGAGAGAGATAGGCTGGCACCAGCGTGGTCACGAGAGAAACGATCTTCTCCAGGGGGGTATTGGCCAAATTCCAGGCCATGCCATAAAGGCCAAGTGCCGACGGGCCCAGCACTCGTCCAGCCGTGACGTTATCGAGCGTGTTGTAGGTCGACCAGGCAAAAGCGGATACCAAGATGCGCCAGCCGAAGGTGAGAGGTTCCCTTATCGTGGCAAGGCGCGGCCACGCAAAGCGGTAACGCTGGACACTGAGAACGATCGCGCATCGTGCAATTTCCGACACGAGGTTTCCAAGAACCAGGGCCCAATAGCGGAAGCCCAACCACGCCAGCGTGACTGTCACCACCGCGCTCATAATGTCCCGCAGTGCATCGAAAAGCGAGAGCGACTTCAGGCGCATTTCCCGGCTCATCAGCCCTTCCGGGACGCTGCGCAGGCCGAGGGGTATGAGGGCAATGCACGTCACGACTGCGACCGGTATCATGCGGGGAGTCCTGAAGAACAAGGCTGCCGGCCAGGCGAACAGGCAAGCCAACAGAAATGACCCCGTGCCAAAAATCACGCCCATCGTATTCAACTGGGCGAGGGTGTCTGGGCTGAGGTCCCGATGGCGAATCACAGTGGCCGTGATTCCGAACGAGCCCAGGAACTTCAAGAACCAAAAAAGCACGACCGACATCCCTACCAAGCCGAAGTCGGCGGGGGAGAGTAAACGAACCACCACCAGCAAGGCCGCCCAAGACACTAACTGGCTGGACCAGTTGGACAGCGCACGCCATGCCAGATTTGCTGCCAATGACGAGTGTTTGGCGGAGGCTGCCACCGGCAAATTGTCCGTCTTCAATGGCTCACTCGGGGCTATAGTGGCCTCCGGACTGTCCAATGGATTCTCCTCGCGGTTCTGATATTGATGGTGACACACTGATCACTTGTTGCGACTCAGCTAACTCATACTCTCGGCTGACTGAAAGTCAAGAGATAAGGCAATGTGTTCCGCAGCGGAAGCGTTCAACTCACAGAGCGGATCTTTCGCCGACATCATCTTACGGCATTTCACGGTATGATTGGTCGATGACAAAATCATCGCGGCACGTGAAACGCCGCGTCCCTCGCCCGCCGAGCAGGTTGACAAGCGCCGTTTCTCACGAGAACATAAAAATCAGTCTAGTTCTCACATATTAACGCTGGACGAATTTCAAGGCCTCAACAGCCATTGATGACAACAGAAATCTTGTGGTACGGAATTGGCGTAGTGGTGGTGTGGCTAGCGGCAATGCGACTCCGTTCCGTCGCCGCCCGCCAATGGCTTTACCTCATCGCCAGCTGGCTTTTCTACTTCAGCTGGGGATCATGGTTGATCGTTGTACTGCTATTCAGCTCGCTGATGAATTACGCCTTAGGCGAATGGCTGAAGAAAGAGGTAACCTCGGGACGGCTGTGGACTGGAATTACTCTCAATCTGGCGCTGTTAAGCATATTCAAATATCTGCCGTTGCTAGGCGCCGTCACGCCAGACGGTTCTCCTCTGTCGCCGCTTAAACGAATACTTGTGCCCTTGGGAGTTTCCTTCTGGACCTTCCAGGCCTTGAGTTATCTGTTTGAACTGTATCGCGAAGAAGAATTAGATCCGACGCTGCGGGAGTTTTGCTTGTACATGGCGTTTTGGCCCACCGTGTTGCAGGGACCGATTTGCCGGATGTCGAGTATGCTGCCTCAGTTCCGCCAGGACTGGGGCGTGACCGAAGACGATCTCAAGACTGGGGTGCGCCGGATTTCGATTGGCATCTTCATGGTGGTTCTCTCGGAGATCATGAGCGGAGGGTTGTACGCGGGAGCCGGAGTCGACGCGGCTTTCAATGACAATGCGCGACAATGGAGCGGGATCGATGTCTGGTGTTTGACCATCAGCTATGGATTTCAGCTCTACTTCAGCTTCTGCGGATTCTGTCACGTTGTAATCGGCGCGGCCCGGCTGTTTGGCATCCGGCTGGACGAGAATTTCAATCGCCCCTACCTATCGACCACGATATCTGTTTTCTGGACGCGCTGGCATATGTCGCTGTCCTTTTGGATTCGCGACTTTCTTTTCTTGCCATTGGCGACCATGCGGCGTGAGATGTGGTGGCGCAACTTGGCGCTGGTGATCGCCATGTTCGTTTTCGGGTTGTGGCACGGAGGCAGCTTGCTGTTCATGATGTGGGGCCTTTACCACGGGATTTTGCTGGTCCTGCACCGGCAATGGCAGGAATTTCGCAAGCGCATGGGATTCGAGTGGTCCGGAGTTGTGGCGACGGCAATCTCGTGGCTGCTGACATTTTCCGCCGTATGCATCGGCTATGTTTTCTTTCGCTCGGAAAGCGTTGGGCAGGCGTTCGGCATGCTGCGGGCGATCACCTCGCTGCAAACCTACGGGCAACTGACGCTCGACCACAGTCTTTATTGGATGACGTTACTGGCGGCGGCTGGGTATTTCGCGGTCCTCGGAGGCGGAGAACTGCTGGATCGTTTGGAAGGGTTTGTGCGCCGCCGGTCAAGCGCACCAGGTGCGGTCCGCGCTTCCCTGGGCGCTCGTATCAGCGCTTTGCTCAGTGCGTTGCTTGGCGTCCTGGCCGACGAACGCTGGGTATGGATTGCGCCGGTGGTTCTGGTTCTGACTCTCTACTTGAGCGTGATCTTCCAACCCGGGCGCGCCGAAACCGGCCCAGTGATGTACGCTCTATTCTAGCTTGCGGCGGGAGGATCGCTGGGTAATCGCCTCCATGCTTCAACAAGGCGGCGCTATGCTAGCATCCAGTCAAGAATTAGGCGGAACGAATTCAGGCGGACAAGTGAGGTTCAGCTGTTTGTGCCACTAACGAAAAAAGATGAACAGACAGTAGAGAGTCGCCAGCCGCCCCCGACTCTGTACAAATCCCTTCTGAAGCACTTTGCCATTCGCCTTTGCGCGGCCGTTTCTTTGGGCGCGATGTTGCTGGCCGCCGTCGAACTTTATTCGTATAAGCGCTACGTCCACTTTGGGCGCGACGTGTTGGAGCCTGCAGTCAAGTTGGAAATCGCTGCGAGCGGAAGCGCCGCGGAGCGCGAGTATTGGAAGGAATACGAGCAGTCCAATCAGGTGACTTACCACCCGTATGTGCTATGGCGCCGGGCTCCTTATCGCGGCCAAATGATTTCCATCGACCAGGATGGTATCCGCCAGACCTCGCATACGCGATGCGATGACAAGACCTTCACCATATGGATGTTCGGCGATTCGGTGATGTGGGGTGCGGGTTCGGGGGACGATAAAACCATCCCCTCACTGGTTGCGCGAGACTACGAAAAGGCCGGCAAGCCGGTCTGCATCGTGAACTATGGCGAAAAGGGATGGTCCAGCACGCAGGAAATGATTGGGCTGATGGAGCACCTCAAACACGCCACTCACGAACCGGATATCGTGCTTTTCTACGACGGGGGCACCGAGGCATTTGCCGCGTATCAGAACGGCCAGGCGGATGTGCACAGCAACTTCAACTTGTTCAAAAACTTTCTGGACAACTGGGGTAACACGCAGAGAGCGAGTTTTTCCTATTTCCGCCAGACCAACACGTATCGGCTCCTGCAGAAAATTGCGGTTAAAGCGCCGCTTCACCAGAAGCCAGACGAGTCTCGGGGGCTCGACACGGAGGGGCTTTCTGCCGCCGTGATTGCAAACTATGTTCAGAACATCGACATCATCGACTTGCTGGCGAAACAGTATGGCTTCCGCGCAATTTTCGTCTGGTATCCCAATCTGGCGGTTGGGCATAAGGAACTTACGCCCTACGAGCAACAAATCTTGTTCTTTCAATATCAGCAAATGCCCGACCTGGGTCTGATGTACCGGTCGGTTTACGACCGGCACAGTGAAATCAGACGCCCGGATTTCTACGACCTCGAGGACATTGTGGACGACCAGAAAGGCTCACTCTATGTCGGCATCTCGCACATGAAGCCCGAGGGGGATCAGATAGTCGCCGACCGGCTCTTCGATATTCTGGAAGGTAGGAATTCGGTTCCTGCGGGCGCTCCCGCTACAATTTCGAGTGTTCATGGAAATTAGCAATTCCACGCAGACTGCCGTCGATTCCAATCAAACGTTCCAACCGACCCAGTTGCAGGTGCAGATGAATGATGGCCCCACCGCCAAGAACAAGAAGCTTGATCAGCGGATTCTTCCATTCTCTACTGAGCAGTCCGGGCACTCCAGCCCTTGAACTCGGGGAGCTGTCGCTGAGCTACGAACAACTCTGGAACTATGCCGGGAGGGTCTCGGCTTGCCTCACCGATACTCTGCCTCCCTCTGAGAAGGTGGTTGGCGTACTGGCGGATCGAAGCGTGGGAGCCTACGGTGGGACCTTGGGCGTGCTGGGCAGTGGACGAGGCTATGTTCCACTCAATCGAAAGTTCCCTCTGGAGAGAACGCTGGTCATGCTGCGAGCCTCCGGGTGCAAAACCCTGGTTGTGGGGGAGGAGTGCGCGGCTACGCTGGAGTCATTGCTTCCTCGACTGGATCGGTCTCTGACCCTGATTATTCCCGACTCCGGGTGGGAGCCCAAGGGCGAACTTTTGTCACGTCACCGTGTTATCCCGGCACGCCAGTTGTCGAACATAGCGGATCCTCGCGACCCGGTGGTTGGAGGAGATGATACGGCGTACCTGCTGTTCACGTCCGGCAGCACGGGTACGCCGAAAGGAGTGGCGGTCAGCCAATCGAATGCGGTTGCGTACATGGAGTATGCCGCGAAGCGCTTTGGCATTCATGGCGGCGACCGTTGTTCGCAGAATTTCGATCTCACCTTCGATCTCAGCGTGCACGATCTGTTTACCTGCTGGGACGCGGGGGCAACGCTTTGTCCCTACGCCGAGCAGACGCTCACGCCGGCGACGGTTGTGGATGAATTGGCGCTGACCGTATGGTTTTCGGTGCCGTCTGTGGCCATGTTCGCATCAAAGCTGGGGCTGTTGCAGCCCGGAGCATTTCCCACCTTGCGCTGGAGCCTTTTTTGCGGGGAAGCGCTTTCTTCGAGCTTGGCTGCGGCTTGGCAGCAGGCGGCGAATAATTCCATCCTGGAAAATTTGTATGGGCCCACCGAAGCGACCATTGCCATCACCTACTACCGCTGGAATTCGGCAACTTCGCCTGCAGAGTGCCTGCGCGGGCTGGTTCCCATCGGCTGGCCGTTTGAGGGACAACAAGTCTGCGTCGTGAAAGAGGACCTCGATCCGGTCGCGACCGGTGAAAGCGGAGAGCTCTGTCTGGGCGGATCGCAGGTGACTCGAGGGTATTTGAATGATCCGGAAAAGACGGCGAGAAGTTTCGTTCGACTGAAGCACACCGGCGACCAGGTGTGGTACCGCACCGGGGACCTGGTGCGGCAAGATGAACGGGAGTGTTTGTCCTACCTCGGCCGTGGCGATTTTCAGGTTAAGGTAAACGGGTATCGCGTGGAGTTGCAGGAGATCGACCTGGTATTGCGAGAAGCCGCCGGCAGCGAATTGGCGGTCGCGATTCCGTGGCCGCTGTCGGACGGTTCAGCCTCCGGAATTGTGGGCATAGTGTCAGGATCGGACCGAGCACACGACCGGCAAATCATTGCCGCTTGTGAAGCCAGGCTGCCACGCTACATGGTGCCCAATCGCATTTACCACTTCTCCCACATTCCGCTAAATGTAAACGGTAAGATTGATCGGGGGAAAATTACCGAGATGTTGGCGGAGTCAGGGCAGTAGCCGCAACTCAAGAGCAGAATTTTGCGTATAGTGGAGTCCTGAAGTTCTGAGAAGAAAAGTCGACGGGGAAAAGGCGGTGGCCCCGCACACACGACCACTCGGTCGACTTATCTTGCATTGGGTTCAGTACTTAATCGGTTTACCAAACCTCTCCGCGGTGGCGAACATGAGACGCACCGTGTCCATATCTTTTGGTTGCACCTTGCTGGCGGGAACCTTGCAGCCGGCGATCCTTTGCAGTTCCAAAAAGATCTCGATCAGCGCGAAGGAGTCGACCAAACCGGAAGAAACCAGAGGCGTGTCCTCGGTGATCTCACTCTTGCCCTTAATCACCTTTGCGGAGATATAGCCGGTCAACTCCTTCATCATTGCGCTGTTGTCGGTCAGCGGCTCAATAGCCATATTCGACTTTCCCTGGAGCTCTATTCACTCTTGATTTCATGATGTTCACCGGTTCTCGCGGACGCATCCGCGCTCTTTGGATGAGCGGATAAAAATTGCCAGCGGGTCGCGTTGTTCGGGGCTCTCCAGGAGTGACCGACACCCTCTTCCCAAATGAACTGGACTTCAATATTGCTGTCTACGCACCCTGTAGCAACGTTGCCAGAAAGGCCCGAAGTGGCTGCGCCATCCGTGCACAGGGTCAGCGACGTTTCCAGCGTAGAGCAGCTATTTTGTTGTACCCAATAATCGAAAGTGTCGTCGACAGTGTCGAGCGAGAAGACCACGCCGGAGTACTTCGTTGTACCGTAGTTGCAGGGGGGCAGCTCGGTATCGAGCGTGCCTTGCCACTCTTGGACGGAAATGGGCGCCGCCGCACCACCGGGCACGAGCACCGGCGGCGGAGCAGACTGCTGCCCCTCCAGTTCGCCCGAGGTGGGTGCAATGGCCGCCACCAGATCGGAGATTTCCGCTCCGACACGTTCTGTCATTTGTGCTCCCGAGGAGAAACCAGATACGAAAACCGCTTCGGGATTCACTTTGTACTGAGTTGTCAGGTTCAAAATCAGCTTTCGCAGGAAGCCAGCATCGTCCGGGCAACCCGTTGCCGGCGGTTCGCTACACGTCCCGGCCTCGCCCCCGGCAAACGCGGCATCCATGAAATACGCGTTCCAATTCCACTGGCCGCTATTCGGGTTGTAGGTCGAGGCGGGCTGCACCAGGATAAAGCCAAACTCGTCGGCAAGGCTCTGCCAACCCCAATTCTCCGTAGTGGGATTTGCTGGCGGAATTTCGAAGCTGGTTCCGTGCAACATCAAGAGCATAGACGGATTCGGCGGGAGAACCGTGGGCAGAAAAATCTGGTAATAGCGCGTGATGCCATCCCAGCTCATCGTCGAATTAAGGGTCGTTCCAGTGCCCACCGTCTGGGTCACTGGGTTTGAGGTGCTGGTAGTGTACGAACTGTCACCTTTATATACCGCCGTCATCGAGTCGTTGCCCGCGGGTAAACTTGCGCTTGTGTAGCTGGCTGCACCGCCGGAAAGAGCTATGGTGCCCAGCTTCGAGCTTCCATTGTAAAATGCTACGTTGCCCGTAACCGTACCGCTGAACTGCGGCGACACACTTGCTGTGAAAGTCACAGACTGCCCGACATTGCTGGGATTCTGCGAAGAAGTCAACGTGGTGGTGGTCGAGGCTGCGGTTACCGTTTGGCTCAATCCCGCTGACTTGCTGGCGCCGAAGGTCGAATCACCGCCGTACCCCGCCTTCATGTTGTCCACGCCACCGGCTTTCAGAATCGTAGTCGTAAAAGCGGCCGAGCCATCCTTCAACGTCCCTGTTCCTAGTGTGGTCGCTCCCTCATAAAACGTAACGAGTTCTCCATTCGGAGGAAGGGGAATGACCGTGGCCGTGAATCTCACCGCCTGCCCGTAAGTAGACGGATTAAGCGAAGATGTCATCGTAGTCGTGGTCGCAGTCAACGCACTCAGGCGGGAGACTGCTCCCAGTAACAGGATGAACATAATTCTATGTGTTTTCATAAATCCCTGCCTGCATGGCGCTGCGGCCAAGTGGAACGCAGAGCCATCCTGGCTCTATCAAGTTGAAAACCTTTGGCTTATAGCAAATAGGCGAACCTCTGGTCTACAATTCTAACCGGGATTATCCTGTCTTTTCTTTCCAGGCGGGGGCGGGGACACCAATTTTCCCAAGCATACCGTTTCTGGGTTGGATGTCAAGACCGTTTTATGGCTAAGTTTTCTAGCGAACAAGGTCAGCGTGCCACACTGGCGAGAAATCATCTCGGAGTGTTGAGAATTCCGAGATATTCGAAATCCCGCCCATCTGAATTAGATTGCGAACTCAATTCATACCCCAGACGCCGCATCACAGATCCCCATGCGGCCTCAATTCTTCCGGTCAAAAAGGCGGGCAGTTCGGACCGCCATCCACCCGAACCGGCGGAGCGGATAAACGAAAGATCCTTTCGGGAACCCTTGATGAGTCCATTCTCATCCGTTTGCGTCTTTTCGAGCTGGCGCATGTGATCGACCGAACTTCGTTCCACGGCTTGAGCAATCTGCTCCGGATTGGAAGCGATGCCGAGAAAGGCCGCGATCTTTGTCAGTTCGCGGGCGGTATCTGCGATCATGTCCTCATAGCGTAGCAGCAGGAAGCGCGGGTCTTTCTCGCTGGTGGCCAGCCAACTCACCACATTTTGTCCCCACGATCCATGCGGGCAGGTCTCGCCGGCGAGGAAGCGCGTGACGAAGTTCTCGATCGGCGAATCGTCCTCGATTCTCATCAGCTTGCGATGATAGTGGTATTGCGAAACAGCAACGTCGCGCGGATCGCGAACGATATAGATGACGCGCGGATAACGCGGATCGAAGCACTCATGGCTCTTGATAATGCGCGGCCTAGGCATACGGTCGAAGTCCCGTTTGGCCGTGCCTCTCGGATCAGGAACCAATCGATCAATATTTGCCCAAGTGGCGGGCTCGCCGGGGAATCTCAGGTTGGCCAGAAGAAACCGGGTCCAGGTGTTGCCGGACTTCGGAAAGGAAACTAGAAAAATGTCATCCGGGAGAATTAGCAGAGCACGGGCCGGGTAGTGCAGATTTAGCGAGTGTTTTACCGCGGCAATCAAGCGCTTCTTCATTTTCCAGTAACCGCCTTATTCACAGCTGCAAACAACCTTTTGCGCGTCTAGCCTCTCCCCATCCCAGCATGGACCAGACTGGAGAGTGCCAATTCATAACTCATGTCGCGCATCGGTCCACCCCACGCGGATTCGATTTCTGCGATGCTGGCCTCGCTCAATTCCGCTTTCCAACCGCCCGCCTTGGCGGAGCGGACAAAAGCCTTGTCTTTCCGGGTCTCCCGGGTTGAGGACCACAAGTGCGCCTGCTTCTTCTCGAGTTCGCGCATCCGATTGGCTGAACTTTGCTTGATCGCGAAGGCCAGCCGTTCCCGATCGGCCGGGATGCCAAGAAAACTCGCAATCCGCGCCATCTCCTCCATGGCCTGCGATTGAAGCCCTTCGTATCTCACCAGCAGAAATCTCGGATCGCCGCGGCGAGTGTAAAACCAGCTGGCTGCGTTTTCACCCCACGTTCCGTAAGGATGGTTCAGTTCGCCACGCACAAAGCGCGAAACAAACTGTTGCAACGGGTAGTCTTCGGCGAGGGCTCGCCGTTTTATGTCGTAGTAGTATTCCGAAAGCACGACGTCCCTGGGATCGCGAACCACATAGATCACTTTCTGAAAACGGGGATCGAAGCAGTTATGGCTCTTGAGAATGCGCGGCCGCGCCGCCCTGTCCAGATTCCTCTTCGACATTCCCTCCGGATCGGGCAGCAAGTCGTTAATGTTGGAAAAATCGGGAGCCTTCTCAGGGTAGACCAGGTTGGCAACCAAAAACCGCGCCCAAGTGTTTCCGGATTTGGGATAGGAAACAAGAAAAACATCGTCCGGGTAAACCCTCAAATTGTGGCCCGGGTAATGCAAGCCAAAGAGATGCTTCACGCCCGAGATTAGCCGCCTCATCATTGGAATGCCGACTCCCAAACTGTGCGCATAGTAGTTGTGCGCATAATAATTTTGGCGAAAATAGCTCAAGCTAACGTTCCATTGCGAATCCGCTTCCAGAAGGATATCAGTTTGCCCGTCGCACTAGGCGCGATGCCCAAACCTAACACCGCTAGGCTCAACTTGGAGCTGTGTAAATATCCGTTCGCCTCTGAAATCAACCCGCGCGCTTTTTCAAACTGGCGTTCTGTAATCTTGCATTTCCCTTCTTCCAGAAGGTACATAGCTCTGATCTCGGCTGCCCGCTTGTCAACCACAGTTCGATCCATGTCCGTCAGAGGCAGGGTGCGCTTGCACTTCTCCAGAATATCCCAGTAGGCCTGCGTCATTTTGGTCCTTGACTGGCTGAGGGAGCCGGGACGACAGACAGACAACCGGGCCTGCACCGTGCGGCCGTATCCAATCTTGGCGCCGCGAAAAGCGGCGCGCACCCACATATCGTAATCGTCGCAACGAGGGAGTTTTTCATCGAACAATCCCGCGTCCACTAACATCTGCTTGCGGGCTACCACCGTTGAAACCGAAATCTGGCAGCGTTCTACAATCAGGGCCTCGAAACTAGCCTCGCCGTTGGACGGACACTGCTCCATGAACGCCCGCTCGCGATTCGGTCCGCCCACTAGGACACCGTTCGAATAGACCAAATCGAGCGAAGGATCGTCAGCGAGTAACTGCATCTGTTTAGCCAAGTGATTCGGTAACCAGGTGTCATCACTATCGAGGAATGCGACGAACTCACCCCGCGCCTGTCGAATCGCGTTATTTCGGGCTCCAGCGGCGCGCTTGTTCTCCTGCTTGATGTAAACAATCCGGCCCATGTACGGCTCCAACACTCTCTCCAGTTCAACCGTATCCGGGGAACCATCGTTGACAAAGATCACCTCGAAGTCCGAATACGTCTGCGCGAAGACAGAATCCAGGCATGCTGTAATCAGGTCTGCGGTCTTGTAACTGGGGATGACAACGCTGACCTTCGGTGCTGAATTGGATTGGGAGCTTGGCATACTGTTCTGGATCGCCTAACTGTGAAAGACCAACTCCTTCTCGCCGGCGACGATGTGATTCACCGCTTCCACTCCCATCAACACGGAATGATCCATGTTTCCGATTTCATACCGCCATGCGCCAAAACGCCCGCGGGAATAAATTCCATTGTTCTGCAACACAGGCTGCAGTACACCCAGCGCCTGGTCGCGACCGAGCGTCGGAATCGGATAAGAGTACCCAACCATCCGTTGATAGCGGGAAATCACCCGGTCCCGGTCCGACTCTTCCAGCAGTTTACCCCGGATCAGCCCCGCCGTTACCCGATCGAGCACCCTCTCCAGATCGGGCGATTCTCCCTCCCGCAATGATATTTCACACATCAGCGAACTGTAATGCTCGGTATCGCCGTTGGGGACGTTGAACGGCGAGTAGTGAGAAAAATAGGTGGCGCGATAGCAGGGCATTTCCGAATCAGTGAAGTAGACCCAGCACCTTCCGGTTTCGATCTTCTTTTTCAGACCTAGACCGACCACCAGCAGATTGTTGTGCTCGAGACTCTGGGCAGCCTCGAGGAGCCGATTGTCTGTCGGCCGGAGCATCTGCGCCAATAAATCCAGCGGCGCGGTAGAAATCAGTAGATCGTAGCCGTCGCCGGTGCCGTCCACGAAAGAAATCCGGCGGCGGGCAACATCTACTTCCGAGAGCCGCTTCCCTGGGTGTATCTTCTCCGGGAAATAGGCCGCAATGCGACGATAGATCTCGCCGGTCCCCCCATGCAGTGGGAATTTGAATCTACTGTTCGGACCCCATGCCACATCGTCACGCTCGTAGAGGACATTTTCCAGAAGCCGCTTAAAATCCACCACGGCAACTCGATCGGCGATCCAAGACTTGGACATCCTTTCCAATGGCGTGGTCCAGACTTTCGAGTTGTACGGGAACATGAAAGCTTCCGCGATGCCCTCGCCAAAGGTGCCGAGGATCCAGTCGCGAAAGTTCCCCGCCTCTCGACCGCCGCCATTGGCTGCCACCCGGGCGGCGCCCAGGAGGCAACTGACCTGAGCATCCTTGGGGAGGTATCGCAAATTGCTCTGGAACGGATATGGAATCCAGTTGTCACCCTTTACGATCCAGCTTTCGCGAGTCCGCTCGTGAATCTCTTTGCCGAGAACCTTGTCGATGAGCTGGTCGAAGTAGGGATAATGCGAAAAGATGACGTGACCGCCCTCGTCCCAGACGAATCCGTGTTCATCCACGTGCGAAGTGGCGTGGCCACCCACGCCGTTGGATCCCTCGTAAAGTACCCAATTGTCATAGCCCAGCTCGTGGAGACGGTAAGCCGCACCTAGTCCGGTCGGTCCAGCTCCTATAATGACAATTCTGTTGCTTGCCATAAATTATAGACGTGGGTTTGTCTATCTTCCCGGAGGGCTCTGACCGTTCAAGATAAAATCAGCCCCGAGCATTTCGGAATCGGAGTCTTACTCGTAGCGCTAACACCGTCAAATTCTTGAACAAAATTATACCATCAAGGTTCAACCGCGCTCGCGCTCGTGACCCTGTTTGTTTGCCGTATCGGCGACCAATTCGCTGCAGGCGCAAGCCCACGCAAGCCCAGAGCGGCGTTGACCGGCAGCCCCTTTGCAAATTAGAATGGCCGTGTCTGCAACACCAAGCCCTCAACTCTCATACCAAACTATGAACTTCACGGTTCTTCGAGAGTTTCCCTCTAATGAGCTGGAACGGGCATGGCGAGATTATCTCACTCGAGTGGAATGTCCTTCGCACTATGATGCCCCGGAGTTCTTTCTGGAGCCCCTTTTTGCAGGTAGGCAGCCTTTCGCAGTCTTGGCGATTGAAGACGAAAGAGTTAGGGGAGTAGTTACGGGGCTGCACCCGGATCAACATGTAATGTGCGGACTGCCTTCCCGACCGCAAATCAGCGTGGATCCGACGGGAAATTCCGAAGCTGCTCTGGAGGCGCTGGCGCAGGGGTTGTTGACGGACGGGCCCTCTGCGGCACTGCTAAGCGTTTATACCTGGCGTTTTCTGCCGCTGCCTCCCCTCTCCGCACGCGGCTTTCAGTCTCGAGAGCTGCCTGGCAACGTCGTGCTTGATCTAACCTTGGGCCCGGACGCCCTTTTCAATCAATTTACCAAAGACCGCCGCCGGAACATTCGGTTCGCCGAGAAGAACGGAGTTGAGGTTTCAGAGGCCGTAACTGCCCAGGACATTGCCGAGGCGCATGCGGTTTACTCTGCTTGGCGCCAGCGACGAGGAAAAGAAGCGCGCGGACTTAGCTTGAGCTTCGAGTTATACGAAAAGGCTATGAGTCTCAAAGGAAACCGTCGTCTTTTTCTGGCGCGAGTATCGGGAAGAGTGGTTGCTACCAATATTTTCAGATTCTTTCCGAATGGACTGTTTGAGTCCTCTGCGAATACTTCCCTCGAAGAGTTCATTCACCTCAAGCCGAATGATTTGTTGCAATGGAGGGGAATCGAATGGGCTTGCCGCAACGGGCTTCGTCGTCACTCTCTGGGAGGGTCCCACCAATTCCTTCTGCGCTTCGGCGGCACCGTGGTACCGATTCTTCATTATCGCCTGGACCGCACCTGGCTGCACCGCCACGACCTTCGCGACAAGGTCGAGAGCGCTGGCCGTCGAGTCGTTCGCAGTCTGCCTCCAGCCGTCGAGAAAAGTCTCCGTATACTGGCAAGCAAACAAAAGCGAACTTGAGAGCTCCTTAAAGGCTCATCTGTGTTCCGTGCAAGGGTCAGAGTTGATGCCGTGAGTTAAATGATGGCGTGATGCGAGACTTGAATCCCTGAGATTCAGGAGATCAAAACCCTGTCCCCCTGGTGAGCTGCGGCCTCCGCCACCGAGAGATTTGTGTAGATCTTATACTTAGCGGTGGACTTGACCTTACGCAGGGCTAGCGGATTGCCGGATTCAAAAACATCGTAGGCGGGCGTCACGTAGAAAACCCACAGCTCGCGAGGACGCTCGCGCAAGGACCGTGCAATGCTCTCGGCCAAACTGGTTGTGATCTCTTGCGACGAAGGGTTGTAGAGGAAAATGAATAGAGGCTCGGGAGGGATGGGAAACTGCGTGAAGTCGGCGCAAACCGAGGTGATGTCCCGGCATTTTTGCGTCGCACTTTCGTAGCGCAGTATGTTTTGTTGAGCGACGGCATGAAGCTCGCTCGAGAACTCCACTCCAATGATTCTGCGGAATGGAAACTCCGACGCCATGAGCAAGACCCGGCCTTTGCCGGAACCAAAATCGATGAAGACCAGGTCTTCGTGTTTGCTGTTCAGTCCGGAAAGCGCATCTTGAAAGACCTCCGGAGGCGTCGGCCAATAACCGTCGGCGTAGATCCAATTCGGACTGTCAATTTTGAGGTCGGTCAGATGAACCCGCTGGCTGGTCTCGATTCCGTATCGCAAGTCAAATTCATCTCGAACCTTATAAGTGACGTAGCTCCTGCGATTCTTGAGGTAATGCCGGAGCAGGGTGTAAGGCCCGATCGCGCAACGCCAAATGGTTGCCGGAAGACCCCTGGTCTGGAGCGACTTCCTGATTCTCGGCAAAATCGTTTTCTCCAGCCTCGGCATCGCCAACACCTTTCCTGAAATCGCTTCCAAAATCGAAGAGACTAGATAAAAGTACATGAGCGGATGTCGATCTAGCAACGATCCGAAGGCAGGTCGCGGTGCATGGGCGTGTGACTCCAGAATCGATCTCGCAGATGCATGGTATTCTCAAAAGTCTTATGGCGCCCGACACATTCACCATCGCGCTGGCGACATTATGGGCGGCCCGTGGCTAACAAGACGAGATTGTTCTACCTGGTCGGCCAGTTTCCGGCCATTAACCATGGATACTTGCTGGCCGAGGCCCGACATCTACGGCAACTTGGCGTCGACGTGTGGCTTGCATCGGTTAGTCCGCCGGACCGCCCGCTTGCGCAATTGAGCCCCGCGGAACGGGAAGAAGCTGCCCGTACTTACTACATCAAATCTGTGCCCGCCTTGCGTGCCGCTCTCGCACATCTTGGCGAATTCCTGCGCCATCCGCTGCGCTACTTGCGCGGCTTGATTTTCGCCCTGCGGCTTAGCGGGGGCGATCCCGGACGCGTGCTATATCATCTGGCATATTTCGCCGAAGCCATCCTGGTCGGCCGCCGCATGCGCGAGAACGGAGTTTCGCATGTCATGGCAAACTTCTCCGCTACTATTGCCTTAATCGCTGCGCGCACATTCCCTGTTACCATGTCCTTTACCGTTCACGGGTTCGGGGAGTTGCAGGATCCCGTGGGTACCCGCCTTGCGGAACGAACCGCGGGCGCGTTTTTTGTGCGCTCGGTGAGCCGCTATGGACGCGGCCAACTCATGCTTTCGTGCGACCGCAGCCTATGGTCCAAGCTGCTCTATTTCCCCTTGGGAATCGATGTCCTAGAGTTTGTTCCCTGGCCGGACCGCTGCATCGGCCTGCAACCCCGCCTGCTGTGCGTCGGTCGTCTGGCGCCCGAGAAGGGGCAGGGTTTGCTGCTCGAGGCGATCGCGACTTTGCGCGAAGAAGGCTGCCCGGTGCATTTGCGACTGGCTGGCGACGGACCGGACCGTGGCTGGCTGGAAAATCGTGCCGTCGAACTGGGTATTTCTTCGAGCGTAGATTTCGCGGGTTGGACTGATCCAACTCGCCTGCGTGCCCTGTATGCCCAAACCGATCTTTTCGTGTTGCCCAGCTTGGCGGAAGGCATTCCCATCGTCTTGATGGAAGCCATGGCCATGCAGATACCCTGCGTAGCTCCGCGTATCGCTGGCATCCCGGAGTTGATCGACGACGGGGTCGATGGCATGCTCTTCGCGGTGGCTGATGTGGAGGATCTCACCAGAAAAATCCGCACGCTTTTGAAGTCGCCGGAGTTATGCGCGCAGATTGGAAGGCAAGCCAGGGCCCGCGTTGTTCGCGATTACGATATGGCTCGCAACACACAACGTTTCGCAGCGATGCTGGTTGAAAAATTGGACGGCGCGGGCCTGCCGAAATAGCTCCGGCAACTATTTTCTTGACAAGAGTTAAGGAGATTTTCTGCTCGTCCGTCCTGCAACAACAAGGCCTGGAACGACAAGGCAAAGACCGCGGATTCCGGCTTTTCTCGCCGTTGCCGTATTGCTTCCGGCTCCTGCGCTCGCACAAAACGCCGCAGCCGGACCTTGCCCTCGGCCGGCCGCGGGAAGCGTGATCAGCGCGCCTCAGGAAATCAGGAGTAAGAATGGTGTTTTGCAGGTCGCGCTTTCCCTGCGAAACTCAGTTGCCTCCTCCGGTGTGCCGCTCTACTGCTACGTAGATGAAAGTGGAAATCAGGCGCCAACCTTGCGGCTGAAGCCCGGCGAGTTGCTGATTATTAAGCTGAAGAACGAACTTTCCCACACCCCGACTTCCATGCAGTCTCATACCGGCGCGCGGCGAACTCCCTGCGCGTCTTGGGAAATGCAGGCGACATCGACAAACCTGCATTTTCATGGTTTGATGATCCCGCCCACCTGCCACCTGGACGATGTGCTCAACACGATGATCCCGTCGGGTGCTGCGTCCTACGAATATCGCTTTCGAATGCCACGAACCCAACCGCCCGGTCTGTACTGGTACCATCCTCATCCGCATGGTCACAGCGAAGAGCAGGTGTTGGGCGGCGCTTCGGGCGCGCTGATCGTCGAGGGTATTGAGGGGTTCAATCCTCTAGTGGCGGGTCTGCCGGAACGCCTCCTCGTGATTCGGGATCAGGCCAGACCAAGCGCCAATTTTGGAGAAGCTCCGAAATACGGACCCGGTCTAAAACCTCCCTCCAAAGACTTGTCTGTAAATTTCGTTCCCGTACCTTTTCCAAACTACCCACCCGCAATCATCAGGACCAGACCTGCGCGGCGCGAGCTCTGGCGCGTGCTGAACGCATCGGCCGATACTTTCCTGGATTTGCGTTTGCTGACCAACGGAAAGTGGCAGTCCATGGGACTGGTGGCTCTCGATGGAGCGCCGTTGGGTTATGAGAGTTATGAGAAAAGACACGAAGAAAAAGGACATGCCCCAGAGAATGCCATCCAGTGGACATCCAGCATTCCGATTGCACCCGGCGGGCGCGCGGAGTTTCTTTTCGATTCTCCCGCCGGGGGGAAAACCCAGCTCTTGACAGCGGGAGTGGACACCGTGCCATCCGTGGGTGAGGACGACGATGCCATTTTCGCCGCGACCGGCAGCCATCCCTCTACGCCGGACGATGACGACTACACTCCTCCGCGGTGGCTGCTTACGATTGTGCCCACGGCGGACGCGCCCCCACTCGAGACAATGCTTCCCAAGGCCGCATCTCCTGTGATAAGGAGAGCCCTTCCAGCGCTCGACGGTGTCCGCCCGACTCGGCAACGGAAGCTGTACTTTTCGGAGAAAGTGCTGGACCCAAAGAATCCCCGGTCTTCAACCGTCTTTTACTTGACCGAAGAAGGACAACTGCCTTCCCCATTTAATCCCGCAGCCGGTCCCAACATTACGGTTCGAGAGGGCGACGTGGAAGATTGGCTCATCGAGAACCATTCGCAGGAAGTACACACCTTCCATATTCACCAGACTCATTTCATCGTGCTGGAGAGGAACGATAAACCGGTACAGGAAAATTATCTTCGCGACACCATTCCTCTGCCTTACTGGGACGGTGCAGCAACCCATTATCCTCGTGTGAAGCTCAGAATCGATTTTCGAGATCCGGCGATTGTCGGGACGTTCCCGTATCACTGCCACATTCTTCAGCACGAGGATGGCGGAATGATGGGAACAGTACGTGTGCGGCAGCGCGCAAGTTACCCCTGACTGGTACCCTTGAGCGGGTCAAGCGAATTATCGCGATGATTCGTCCGGTGGACGGCCAAATAGAAGATGCAGGCCGCGTTCAACGCACCGAAGAGTAAGGAGAAAATATTTGCGTGGACAATGCCGGGAAAGAGCAACAAGAGTTCTATCGCGGAAAACAGAAGAGTGAGGAAACGTCCCAGCTCTGCATCTGCAGAACGCCGTAGGCGCTAATATTGCCCGCAGAATCTGATAGAAGCCGGGTAAGGTGATACCCAGGGGATGCATAAATCTTTCTGCTCGAAGATCGAGCAGTAACACACGGGTTGGGCAGCAGGAGGTCTCAAGCTTGGCTCTCGATGGGCGCGGAGAATCAGAATTTTAGAATCAGAGGGCTGCAGCCAGGGCCGCGATCCGCACAAAACCGTGTGGGCATCGGCTTAGTTATTCCGTCTGCGGCATGATTTGCCCAATAATCGAGAATCTTTGAAGAGCATGGTTCAATCGAGAAGGATTTGTAGTGCCGGGACGGCCAGGATCTTTTCTTTTGGCCTCTACTCATGCTGGCCGCCTCAGCGGCGCCGGCCCGAACCTTCAAACATGTTGTCGTGATCCTCCAGGAAAACCGCACACCGGACGGTATGTTTGGAAGCAATCCGAACTTTGAACCGGTTGTGGACATCGGCATATGGGGACTCAACTCCAAGGGCGAGAGGGTTCCGCTGACCCCAGTACCGCTCGAAACCTGCTGGGATATCGGCCACTTGCATAAAGGCTTTGCGATTGCTTTTGACCACGGCAAAATGCATGGAGCCGACAAAGTTCACACCCCAACACCGGAGGGATGCGTTGTCCCGCCTAATGCACCGTACAGATGCGTGGTACGATCACGTCAAACCGTTCCGCCAGGGACCGCCCAACGGCTGGGGCATGGGCTTCACCTATGGTTTCCGAGTGCCGCTGATCGTGGTGTCCGCCTATACACCGGCCGGTTTCGTCGAAAACACCGACCACGATTCCGGGAGTCTGTTGCGGTTCGTCGAAACCAACTTTGCTCCTACTGGTAAAGCGATCGGGCCGGGCACCTATGCGGACGCGTACGCCGACGATAGTCTGCAAGCGTATTTCACGCTGACTTCCCCGCGGCCCTTCCCCCCAATCCATGTGAATTTCTACTTCAAGTTCTTCCTCCTGGACGTCGAAGACCGAGGCCGGCGGGTATTCGCGGAAATGGTGCGCTGCTGGCTCTAGCCTCAGCAAACAGTGCGCGTGCAGATCTTATCTTCGAAGGAACAGAACCAGAGCCGCTGACGCCTCCAGTTGCGCGTTACGGCGGACCGTTATATGAGTCGGGGGGCCGATGGTTTGCCATTCGGAGCTGACTTGGTCGTTTTTTTAATGCAAAATTCATATTGGGAAGCCACTTCTTCGTCTCGTTTCCGCGCTATACTGCGGTTCTCTTATAGGGGAACTCCAAATGAATACACCGCGTGGAATAGGAATAATGCTTGCACTCGTCGTGGTGACGGTCATTTCATCGTCAGCGCAGCAGCTCTACATCACGAACGAGGGCAATGCTGAAATTCAGATGTGGAACATAACCACTAATACTCTTTCGACTGTCTACACCATCGGAGTGGGGAAAGAGTTCAATCCAGACGATCTGACGATGAACGCGGCGGGCCAACTCATTTACTCGGTGCCTAACGCCGGCACCGTTAGTCTGTACGATCCAAGCACCGGACAGAACACCGTGTTGACCAGTGCCATAGGGGGGGCTCGCGATTTGGCCATCGAACCGGGCGGGCAGACCATGCTGATCGCCGAATATGCCCCGGGCCAAATTTGGCGTTACAACTTTGCCACGAATACGACAAGCTTGTTGGTCTCGAAGAAGGTTGTGAAGCTCGGAACTTGCGACGGCATCGCCTATGACAACTATGGAAATCTCTACGCGGTGGCGTATCACAACACTATCGTCCAAATAGATCCGAGGACCGGAGCTATTCTGGACACCCTTGTCCTTGAGCCACACAATGGCGTGAACGGCGGAGACGGGCTCACCTATGACAGCTATACCGGCACCTTGTGGGCCACCCACGACGGCAAGGTCTTGGGAACCGGTCTGCTTCAGATACCGGTTTCGCCTGCGGGAGGATTTGCGGCGGGTTATACTTTTATTCCGTTGCCGAAAGTGGGTAACGTGGACGGCATCAAGTCCGATGGCAAAGGGAACCTCTACATTGGCGCAATTTTTGAGGCAATTGTTTACAACATCCCAACCAACGCCATCACTCACAGTATCGTCGTGAAGGGCGCAGATGGAGTTTCTCTCGTACCCGGCACGTATTAAGACCGGTGTTCCTCCGGCAGCGCTACCACATGAGTGGCTTCAGAGACTTTCCCCACTCCAGTATTCAATCCTTGTTCTTTCGCAGAGCGCAACTATTATGACGATCTGTGTGCGAAATCCACGTTGCCGGATGCCCGTTGCCCGCGCAGTACCACCTTCTTCAGTTGGACTTTTTAACCGCCACCGTGCTGTCGGTTGCGGCTTGTGGAAGAGAACGCAGCTCTCCCTTAAGCCAATCGACGCTCTTACCTCCATCTTCGCCCACGACGTTGGCGAACTCCTTCGGGCTCTTATAGAACTCGACAGTCGCGCCGCGTGGAACCGCCTTCTGCAACTTCTCTTTCGACGCCGCCGGAGTTTCGATCTCATAACTCCTCTGCTGCAAGCGAAATTCCTTGGCCTGGATCCTTGGTAGCCAGTCGACCGGCTCGAGCAGCGCGACCTTGCTCAGAAACTCTGGTTTGACATAGTCGGCCCGCTCGTCCTTCGGCACGAACGGAGAGGTCTCCATCCACGTGGGCCAGTCGCCCCAGGGATCCAAGGCATCCAGTACTTTAATACGGGGATCCGCAGCGGATGCCAGAATCCCAACGCTGGCGCCCGAGAGCTGCGAGAACACTCCTACCCGTTCCATGTCCAGATCGCCGCGCGAGGCAAGATAATCCAGCACCATCTGCACGTCGTGCGCGGAAACTGCCAGGCACTCCTGCAATTCGCTGACGAACCATTTTTTCATGGGTCGGTCGTGATAGCGATGTCCGGTAAGCGCGGTGACGAAGCCCACCGCGGCAAAGCCGTCCCTAGTCGCATCGGCCTGGAAATCCTGCCTCTTGAACACGGCAGTATCGTGAGGATAGCCGTAAAGATACAGCACCACCGGCGGCTTCTTCACGCCCTTCGGCCGAATGACATACAGGTCGATGGGATCGCCCCATCGCCATTGCACGCGCAACAGTTCGGTAGTGTAGGCATCGTGTTCTGAGACGAACTTAAGCGGCTGAACCGGCCTTAGATGACTCTTACTCAGCGTGGGCGAAGTCCAATCCTCGTCCACGCCAACGAAGCGCTTGTCGGCCGGATCGGCAATCAAATGAGGAGTGTCGCCCCCAATCTGCCCGGCGCACGTCAGCGATAGGCACAACAGGATAATTCCCAGAACTATCTTCTTCATGAAAACGGGTATCAGCATTTGCCGCGAAATCACTTTTTCCCACTCCTTAATAATCTATGGATCTGTTGCGCAATTCTGTTCCAAACCGCAGGTTCGCACTTCCGTTCTAAAGCCTGTACATCGCTTTACAGCAGTCAAGAAAAGGGCGAGCCGTTAACAACGGCCCGCCCAGGTTTAAGTTGAACTGGCTATGTCAATGCAACCGCCTAAGCTAGTCTACTCGTTCGTTGGTCGTGCCAGTTCCGCAGTTGCCGCCATGTGCTGGTGTGTCCGTTTGGCCAAAGGAGGACTGGACGTACTTGGTAGTTGTGCGATCAGTCGCTCCCAGCGTGAGCACGCATCCGCCCATGTCTCCGCCTTTATCGCCGGTATTGGGATTACCACCCCCGGTAAACGAACCGTTGCCGGCCGCCGCCCCGATCGCGACACCGGTTCCATCCCACTGCTGGTAGTGCGAACGCCAGATCAAAAGACCGGGATCCCCCGCGGCCGCCTGTGCCGGGATATAGTCCGGAATGCTGGTGACTACGAACGAGTGTGATGCGGTGACGAGGTCTTTCACAATGGTATTATGCGCTGCCGTCGTTATCATGCGGAGAACCGAAAAGGCGCCGTAAGTGCCATTGCGAACGTTGGGGTAAGAGGTGCCGCTGCTGCCCCAAATCGAAGCTTCCGAGCAAGGATAGGTGCACGCCGGAAGTTCGTTGTTCGCCGGGTGGGATGAGAAGATGGGGTCGATTCCGTCGACGGTAATGTACCCGTAAGCGGCGTTGCCCGCGATGGCGGAGAAGTTTGCGAAACCATTGAATGCGTATCCAATGCCATCGGTTTTGGTACCCCAATTGTTGCCGGCGCCGTCCGAGTTTTGCACCGATGATATTTCCTGGGAGGTGCCGATCGCACGCCAGCGGCCGCCTTTTGAGTCTGAGGAAGGGCAGGGAACATTCGTCGGGTTAAGAGGAGCGGCGCCGTTTACACCCAGTTCCTGGCTGACGCCGTTGACAACCGCGTCATATACGTGGCCCACCTTTTTGGTAAGGACAGGGAAACGGAAAACTGTCGCTTCCGTGGTGTTCATGGTGCCGGATTCGGGTTCACGCAGATAAACCTGGATGCCAGCGTTGGACAAGCCAAGAGCGCCAGCATCGCAGTTTCCGCCTGAAAAGACAGTCTGCAGTTGGGCGGGAGTGGCGTTGGAGAGACCGGTAAGTTGGCCACCAGCGTTGCCATAGATGAAAACCACGGGGTCCGCGCCGACATCGACCGTATCAATCGCGGGGACTGTGGTTCCAGTGAACGGGTCTTTCCCGGCGGGCTGTGAAAAGGCCAGGACGTTGGCTTGGCCGGTACCCACGCCGCTCAGAATCGGACTGCCGACCAGTTGCGCCAGCGTGCCGCTGAGCGGCGCGCATTTTCCTGCGGCGTTCGTGGAGTTGTATCCCAGGCCGTCAGTGGTATCAAAGCCATTGACCGGCGTACCGGTAGCTTGGCCCGCCGCGGAGTTCACACGGCAAATCGCGAAGCCGGCATCTTCCGGACGAATGTCGGTGGAAGCCGCGTTCACTTGTGTGCCGGCGGCGCCAGTCCCGGTGAACAGGGCCGAAACACTTGCCGGTGGATTTGAATCCGGGCCCCAGACAAAGCTGATAGCGGAGGGCCCTGCTGGGGGAAATGCGGCACCATTGGTATTAATGTAACATTGTGGTTGCGCCAGGAAGCAACGGTCTCCGACGACCGAGTCCACCTTCACGAACGCCCAAACCTTAGGTCCGTTGTGGGCCACCGTAGTGCTATCCCAGACGATCCAGATTGGTCCCTGGTCGAAGTTTACGTTGCCCGTGTACCCGTTCAATGTGGGCCGGACGTCAGCGAGGCCGAAAGCGGTTTTGTTAGTGTAGTGGGCGCAGGGTGGGACTGCGCCCGCCGCAGTGCAGTTCCACGCAGCCAACGCTAAAGTCTCCCACATAGCCGAAGAGCCCGATGTGATTACCTCCAGGGTCTGCGCATGGGCATTCGGAACGGAAAAAGAAACCATCGCGGCCAGCAACAGCGCCGCGGAGCAAGCTTTAATTCTCGACATTGAGATTCTCCTTAAGTAATACCAGTTGTTGAGTCCACTGCGTTATGCGCAAGCGACATCGCGCACGCTGAGAGTTGAAAATGGATGGACGTTGAATCCTGTCCGCGCAATATTTCCCGAAGCAGGATCACGACGGAGCATACCCGACGGGCCGCGAGGCTAGTGTGAAACCTTGAACAAAAAATTGTTACGGGCGTGTTAAATGTGGAAAACCGGGCGACTGGGTTGGGCGCGCCATCTGTGAGTCGATTCCTGCTACTTGCTAAGAAGAATCGAAGAGGAATGATTTCGAAAAACTTTGCCCGCAGCCTGCTGAGAAACTCTTGCTATGAGTAGAGAGGCTTCGAGAGAGGCCAAACGTCCTTTGAAGAGTCTATTAGGAATTTAATGGTATTTTAACTTTGGGCTGTCAGACCCTCCTATAGAATCGCTCCTCGTTTTTCAACAAGCCAAGAATTCATTGTTACTTTGAGAGGGCGTAGCGTTGAGCTCCTTGTGTGTCCGTGTACCGATTCGCACTGGCCTGTCCGCCGCACTTTTGCTTTTAATGGTTTCGCTTTGCGGCGGACAGGAGCAGGAGCCTGCCAAGGCAGCGATCAACGGCGCTATTCGCGACGAGGCTGGAGCGGTGCTCGCCGGTGCAAAGTTGTCGCTCGTAGGCGGAAAAGTGAACCGCAACGCCGAAAGCAACGCCACCGGCGCATTTTCCTTCGCCGATCTTGCGCCCGGCACCTACACGCTCACGGTCATTGCGCCTAATTTCGCCCAACAGGTTTTCTCCGACATCACCCTGACACCCGGTCATGAGCTTTTTTTCGGTGTTCTACTGCAAGCCGCGTCTGCCCAGGCAGTACAGCAGGCTCCGCCCTCTTCGCAGTCGGGAGCCCCACAAGAAGAACCTCAGCCGTCGCCGACCCAGCAACAGGCAGGCGCGGGGACCGGAAAAGCCGCGATTCGCGGGACGGTTAACGATCCCCAAGGCGCGGTTGTGGCTGGAGCGACGGTGGCGCTCGCGGGCGGTGCAAAGTTTAAGCGTGAGGCGCAAAGCGGCGCGAACGGAGCGTTCTCGTTCGCCGGCCTTGACCCCGGCACTTACAACCTTACCGTCACCGCGCCGAATTTTGCCCAGAAAGTCTATTCGGATATAAATCTGCCCGCCAGCGTTAACCTTCCGCTGGATGTGGTGTTGGAGCTTCCGTTGACCACCGAACAGGTAAATGTAGAGTCCACTAACGCAGGACAAGTGGAGACGGAGAACGCGACCGTCTCGGGCACGATTGCGCAGAAAGAGGTGGAAACTCTCCAGTTGAACGGGCGGAACTTCTCCCAGCTTGTCGCTCTGGCGCCTGGGGTCAGCAATCAGACGGGCCAGGATGAAGGCAAGGTCGGAGTGGTGGGCAGCGTCAAATACAGCGTGAACGGTGGCCGCGTCGAATACAACACCTTCGAAATTGACGGCAGCGATGTGCTGAACACGGGCCTCAACCGCTCAGCCAGCACTCTCATCGTCTTTCCAAGCATCGATGCCATCCAGGAAGTCAAAGTTCTGACGTCGAACTACGGCGCTCAATACGGGCGCACCGCATCCGGCACCGTGCAGGTGACCACCAAGTCGGGAAGCTCCAAGCTGCACGGGAACCTTTATGAATTCATTCGCAATGAAGCGTTTAACGCGCGTAATTACTTCGATATAACTAGCAAGGCCCCGCTCTACCGGCGGCAGGATTTCGGCGGCACCATCGGCGGGCCGCTGACCATTCCCAAAATCTTGAACACAAAAAAAGACAACACGTTTTTCTTTTTCTCCGAGGAAGTGCGGTTGGAAAAAAGTCCCACGGATTATAACCAGGCGGTTCCGGGCCTGAAAGAGCGCGGCCTGGTCATGACGGCCAATGGAATCCAGAAAAATCTGAGCCCTCCCCAGCTGGGATTGGCTCCCACGGGCGTGGGGAAGGGGCAAATTGGGCAAGTCTTCGATTTTACCGATGTCTGTCCGCCGTTGAATACGGAAGGCGGCTTTAACCGGCTCCGGTATCCGGATTGCCCTGGCCTCCCAACGAATGGTTCAACCGAAGACGAAGCTCCGTTTTATTTTCTGGGAGCGACGGCAAGTCCGGGTATCGTGGCTGTAGCTGGCACAGTCGACAAGAACGCCCAATTAATCCTAAACGCGAACCTGATACCCCTGCCCAATTCTGCGACCGGGTGCAATTACGCTCTGGCGGTTGGCTTCATCCTAGATGCTTCCGATCCAAATCGCTGCTACGATGCGGTTGTTTCGCCGTCGACCTACTGGCGGGAAGAGCTTTTTCGCATCGATCACATCTTCTCGCAGAAGGTCAAAGTTTCGTTCCGGTATATCCACGACGCCTGGAACACAACAGTGTTGGCGCCGCAGTGGAGTTACCTCAGCATCACCAATCCTTCGGCGGCGACTTTCCCAACGATTCAGAACTCCTTTGACGGGCCCGGCATCAACTTGGTAGCCAACTTTACCCACACCATTTCGCCGACGCTGATAAATAATGTGGTGCTTAGCTATACCGATGCCAGGATCACCCTGGCAGACAAGAATGGCCCAGGGGGCGCGCAATTCCAGCGCAACCCGGCAATTGATCAGCCCCTGGTGGGCGGTGCCGGGGAGTGTAACCCGGTGCTAAGCGCGGATTTGGTGACGGGTCAGCCGCAGTGCGGCATTGGCTACATCTTTAACAACGGTTTTGGCGACAAGATGCCGGGCATCGCGGTCCTGGGCACGAATGCCGCGTACGGAGGCCGAGGCTTTACGGAAGATCCTTCGTACATGCCTTGGGAGCACACCAATCCTACCTATTTCGTGCGGGAGGACGTCGGAAAAGCGGTGGGCAAACATACCCTGCAGTTTGGGGCGCAGTACGTTGACTCCCAGCGAAATCAGGACAACAACGTGATTGGCGCCGCTTCCGGCGAATTAGAGGGCCTGCTAGCTTTCGCCAACCAAAATCGCAGTACCGGCAACGCCTTCGCGGATTTCCTGACGGGAAACATTCAGACCTTCACCCAGGATTCCTCACAGCATCGCTATTATCAACGCTACCAACTGGCTGAGCCTTATTTCCAGGATGACTGGAAGGCCACCCATCGTCTCACCGTAAATCTAGGCATCCGGTTGAGTTTGTTCGGCACATACCGGGAAAAATACCACAACGCTTGGAATTGGGAATCAGCCCCATTTAATCCACAGGTTTTTTCGGTGGACCCCGTGTATGGCGAACTCTTGTACAACGGCGCCCCGCTGCAAATCTCCACATTCCAATCCGCCCCGGGGATTATAAGTGACATGGGCTTGGTGCAGTGTGGGGTGGGGCATTCGCCGGCAGGTTGCCTGAAGGGTCACCTCTTTAACTGGGCGCCTCGGATCGGTTTCGCTTGGGATGTCAAAGGCGATGGCAAGACGTCGATCCGCGCCGGTTATGGAATTTTTTATGAACACGGCACCGGAAACGAAGCTAACACCGGCTCGCTCGAAGCCAGCGCTCCGGTGGTTCTTAGCGTCACTCAGCCGCTTCCGGTCAGTTACCCCTGCATTGGAAATGTTGGCTATGGAGCGGTTTTCAACGCTGCGCTCCATCCCTGTGGAACGAACGCGCCTCCAGCTGGCTCGCTCTATCCGATTGACGTCACTACCATTCCTACGCAGGCGGTCTGGCCCTATGCTCAGCAATGGAGTCTTGGAGTTCAGCGCGAAGTGTCTCGCGATACCGTGGTTAACCTGGCTTACGTGGGGAGCAAGGGGACGCACTTGACGGTAGGACGCCAACTCAATCAATTGCCGCCTCTGCCAGAGACCGAAAATCCCTTCGGTCCGAGTGAGCCGTTGACCTTGGACGATTGCACAGTAAAACCGATATCAGTGACGGGCGGCGGCTTTCCCGGAGATGGGGTTACTCCATTTCAGTTACAGGGTGGAACCATCGTCAGCCCGACCGATCCCGCCTACGTGCATATGCAGGCCGCGTGCACCAATATTCACATCCCTAATGTCAATTCGCTGCCGGGCCGCCCCTACCCCGGTCTGGCAAGAGTTCTCGCGCTCCAGAACGCTGCTGATTCCGCCTATCATGCGTTTCAGCTAACGGCGCGGCACACTCGCGGCGCGCTCACCACCGGCGTCTCGTATTCCTATAGCCATTCGATTGATGATTCTTCCGACCGCAGCGACCCTGTTTTGGTAAATTCCTACGATCTCCGCGAGAACCGTGCCAGTTCGAATTTTGATGAGAGAAATCTGCTGACGGTTAATTACATTTACCAATTTTCGCTCAGGAGTTTTGTCCATAACATCAGCGACTGGGCGAACGAACGCGGACGTCAAGGTGCGCAAGACCCATCTCCCAACCCTAAGTGTTGCTCCGGATTCGCCGACAATTTTCTCCAGGGGTGGGAGTTCTCCGGCATAACGCTGTTTCACTCCGGCACGCCCTTTAGCGTGATCAACACCGCCGGCAACACCGGCATTTCCGTCACCGATAATGCCGGCGTCTCCAGCAACCTCGGCATTGCGGACTCTTACCCCGATGTAGTGCCGGGAATGGCGAAGCCCGGCAATAACTTCCAAAGCTTCGGCCCGTTGCTTGAGAATCCTTCTCAGTTCGTGGCGCCGCGCGGACTTACCTTTGGTGACGCCGGACGCAATTTCCTGAACAACCCGCGGCAAGTAAATTTTGATATGGCCTTGGCCAAGCATTTCAAGATAACTGAGGCCAGTCAGCTGGAATTTCGCGCCGAGGCTTTCAACATCTTCAACCACACAGAGTTCCGTATTTACGATCCGGATAATCCGGGCGGCACAGGCAACAACGTCATCAGCTGCTATGCGGGGCCGGCCTCTTCAGCCGGCTACATGGGATCCGGTGCTGACTGCGTTACCGGGGCTTCCTTCTTGCATCCCCTCGATGCCCATCGACCCCGTACCATGCAGTTTGCCTTGAAGTTTGCGTTTTGAGATTGGAGATCATGAATAGGTTTCGGAAACACGCGGCGGCGCGCAAGTCCCCATACTGTGCTGGGGGGGGCCGGGCGAACATCTTGGGCATCTTGCTTCTTGCCGCTGTCACTGCCGTCCTATCGTCCTGTGGCAGCAGCAGTACCAATTCGGAACAGAGCGGTCCACAGATAGCGGGTAACTGGCAGTTCACACTGACCACCGACGGCGACTCTTTTGTAAGCAGCCCACTGCAGGGTGGGTTCCTACTGCAGGAGAATGGTTCTCTCACTGGACAGATCGTGTTCGCAATTGTGCTCCCTTCGGGATCCACGACTGCCATTTGCAACAGCGGGGCGGCGCCTGTGACGGGAACCATCTCAGGCAAAACCGTCAGCCTCACGGCGGTGGTAGGCACATTGGATCAAGACGGCAATCCCGCCACGCAAACGCTTAAGCTTACTGGCGGCACACTCAGCGCGAATAACTCAACCATCCAGAACGGCACTTACAGCTTGACCGCCGGCTTTGCTTTAGTGAATCAACAACTCACGCCGTGTGGAGCTGCCACAGATCAAGGAAGTTGGAGCGCATCCTCTTTGCCGACGTTGACGGGAGGGTTTCAGGGTTTCTTCCACAGCGTGTCAGGCGGTGCTTCTCTAGACGGTCAGGATTTTCCGGTGAGTGGAACGCTAACCCAAGGACCGAACACAGGAGCCAGCTACACAGCGGTCACCGGCACGCTGGTTTTCAAAGATCCGGCGACTCTGTTCAATGACTACCCTTGTTTAACCACGGCTTCGGTTAATGGCGAAGTCAGCGGAAACACGGTCAGCCTACAGATCTATGGCAGCAACGGTGTGGTCGTCGGTCAGGTCGGAGGTGTCCCGCCGTTTCCGCAAGTGACTCTAAGTATCGGCTCAGCCGCCGGGTTCGTAATGCAGGGTCGAGGCGGCTACGCATTGTCGACAAAATCCTGCCCAGCTGGCTCTGCAGGAATAGGAGACGTGGGGAACGTTTGTCTCGCTTTTGGCAGGTCCACGGGTTGCACCCAGCCGATTACGCTCTCCCCTCTTTCGGCGGTATTCCTCCCCCAATTGCTCGGATCGCCGCCGACGACGCAGACAATTACGATTTCGAACACTACAAACTCTGCCCTAGCCGGTGCCCAGATTAATCTCACGGAGAATGACAGCCAGTTTTTCTACCCGAATGGCGGAGACTTCAACGGTGTTCCCAACTTCACGGTATTGCAGACCGGGCAGGCGAGTGACTGCGCTACTCTGGCGCCGCTCGGCTCTGCCTTCAGTCTCGAAACCAGCTGCAATGTTACAGTTCAGTTCTCCCCCCAGCAGAGCTGTCCTTGGATGCCGTTGTCCTATTTTGGGGATTCAACTCCGCCATTTGTAGAACAGCCTTCCCTTTGCCCCAACCCGCCGACCGCCACTCTTGCGGTTACCGTCCCGGCAAGCGCCACAAAAGACTCAAGCGGAACGTTCTCAATACCTATCTCCGGCACCGGCTTGAGCGCCATTGTGCCTTCGACGGGCGAACTCGATTTCAGCTCCGAAACCCCGGGTGAAGCCACCCCACCACAAACGCTCATCTTCACTAACCAGAGTGCGAAAGCGGTGCAAATCCTGCCAGGTGCAAGCACTTGTAACACCTTAAATCAGCAGCATTTACCTTACCCGCTCGCGATTAGCAGTCCGGTCGCCGGGTTCCAGATAGATAGAGTCGGCTTCCCCCAGGCTCCGAACACGTTGTCCCAGGCGACTATTCTGCCTATCGCAACCACCACTCCTCCTACGGTTAGCTACGCGTGCGACTTCGACAGTCAAACCAAAGTGGCAAATTTTCAGATTGCTCCCGCCCTTGTTAGCACATGCTTAGCAGCGAGCCAGGGAGTCCTTCTCCAACCTCAGCAGAGCTGCACACTGCAGATTACCTTTGCGCCCCAGCCAGAGGCGTGGCAGACCATCCCCGCGAACAGCCCGATTGGGCTCGATTACTTTCTCGAACTCAACACCGTGCAATGCAATTCCGGGGAATCCAACTGTGAAATTGACAGCGGACGCTTTCCCGTCGAACTGAAGACGAATCCCCCGAGCCCGCTCCGGTTGCTTCCGACTGCAGGTCTGGAATTTGGGACGCTGGTCGAGGGTACAACTAGCGCTCCGTTGACCGTTACGCTCTTTAATGATCCCGTGGACGCGAATTCTGCGACCGTAAACATAACGTCCAAAATCGTCTCTGGCGATTATTTCGAGTCGGATAATTGCCCGCCCAGCTTGGCTCCCAACGAAAGTTGCACGATAACGATTACGTTCACGCCCAAGGTTATAGGGTTCGACCACAGTACTTTCGTTATCAGTTACAACACGTCGACTCAAGTCGGATTAGTGCAAACGCTCTTTCTGCGGGGAGCAGGACAATAGGTTTCGCCGAACGGCCGTTTCCATTAGGGCGATTGATAGACAATTTTTCAGGAGTCGCGCAGGCTATGGTTCTGGCGTCATATTTCAAGGAGGCTGGCAGTGGCAGCTAAGCGACGGATTCTTACTTTCACCTTGGTAGCGGCAATTTCTCTTCTGTCCGCTTGCGGCGGTGGTTCCTCACCCACGAATTCTCCAGGCACGCAAACGCCAAGCGTTTCGATTGTCCTGAAACCTGCGCCGACCACTACGACCGTTGCCGTCGCTAGCAGCACAGGGGTCCAGTTTACTCCGGTGGTCAGCAACGACCCGGCCAATTACGGAGTTGACTGGGCCGTCACGTGCACGAACAGCTTACCGGCCGGTTGCGGTACTCTGGGTATTCCCACGATGCATTCCGCTAGCGGATCGGCGGTTGCCTACCTTCCGCCCGCAGATTTTGCTGCGGGCACTCTGACAGTCGATGTCACCGCATTCGCCACCGCCGATCACACCAAGAATGTAACTACTGCAATCACCGTGACCTCCTATGTTAACGCGCTGAGTGGCACGTACATTTTTCAAGTGAAAGGAAGCGATTCACTGGGTGACCCCTATGAGATTACCGGGGCGGTTGTTCTCGACGGCAAAGGGAATATCACTTCGGGCCAGGAGACGATGAATAGCCTGAGCGAAACTGGATTCTCGACGCTGTACACGCTGGTAGGCTCCATCGCGCCGAGCACGTATTTCATCGGGCCCGATGGGCGCGGGATCATTACTCTGAATCTTCAGCAAGCGAACAACACCACCGCTTCTCCAGTGCTGGAGACGTTCAGTCTGGTGGTTACCTCCAGCTCCCAGGCGCTAATCGCAGAAAATGATCTGACGTCCTCTATTTCGTCTATGTTTGGTAGTACCGGGGCAGGCACATTGGAGTTGCAGGATCCAACCGCCGCCACCGTTCAGCCCAGCGGCGCCTACGCATTCGTGACAAGTGGCACCGACTTTGGCAATGTTGGCGGCAATGGTACCCTGAACGCGACCGGTTTTGGTGGCGTCTTCAACATTGACGACAATCCCTCGCCCGGTGCCATCTCGGGCAATGGCAGTCTGGCTGACCAAGATTATTACAACCCCCTCGCAACGGAGCGCGAGCTTTTGAGTTGCGTGCCACCGACTGGAGTGACGGGCAGCGTGTCACCGCCGAGTTCACTCGGTGTTATCACGATTAGGCTGACCGGGGCCACTTGCTTCGGTCTGGTGCTGCCGGCTTCTATTCAATTTACTGGCTACATTGTGGACGCGACCCACATAATGCTCATAGAGAGCGACGACATCGATGGACAAGAAGGATTCCTGACCGCCGGAATCGCCATAAACCAGGGTGCGGCTGCCGGCACCTTTACCAACGCATCTCTCTCTGGGGCATACGTTTCCGGCATTCTCGGTTATGACGACAACTTTGCGGAGCCTTCCTCATTCACATCCGCAGGTGTGGTCAACGCCGACGGAGATGGGAACCTGACCGGGATCACCGACACTTTCTTCCCCGGCGACTCCGCAGCGTTCCCAGCCAATCTTCTTACGGGCACCTATGCAGTGGATTCCACTCTCATCGGTCGTGCCGATCTGTCGCTTACGTTCACAGGGGTTCCCAGGCCTCGCCCGGATTTTCTTTTCTACCTAACGGGCAATGGAACACCCCCTTTGGTCTTCTATGCCGGAGGCAAAGATGGGCGCTATCCTGCCACCGGCGTCGGAATCGCCTATCAGCAAGCGGCGAATGCTTCGACTCTTTCTTTTGGCAATCCGGAGACCTATGGCGTCAGCTTCACGCAGCAGAATGGGAGCGAGAATGATGGTACCGGCACATTAATCTCGGCAATCAATGGTATCTCCGGCCTCTCGACTGGAGTGGTGGACGATCCCAACAACGATGACTTTCTCGGGAGCCCATTTATCCTGTCGGATACCTTCGCTCTGCCGGCCGATAATTTTGGTCGTATCACGGGTACTTTCATGAAGGTTACGGGAGCGCTTGGTCCTGATGTTGACTATTACCTGATTGACGACAACCAAGGCTTCTTCATCGAAACCGACCTGTCCACCTCGGGGCAAGTTGGCTTAGGCTACTTTACTCAGGCCTGCGATGTTACCGCCGCTCTCACCAGCCCGACGGGATGCCAGACGTTGGCAGAGTCGTCACGAAGAGCAGCTTCACGGCGAAGCTCCCATGTTCTGCAGAAAAACCTTCTGCAGAAAAACTCGAAGTGACGCCCGCGCTTTCGGGGCTCCGCAGTTCTTACAATCGGTTGAAGGGCGGGCCATTTTGTGGTTGGCCCGCCGTTTTCTTCGCGCGTTGTCGGTCCAGATTGACGCGATATTAAACGAACGTTCATCAGTCGTTAACAATTGGCGCTTTAGGATCAGGGCTTGCACTCATGACAACTCGAACCTGGGGAAATTTCTGCTTGTGCTACGCCAGTCGTCTAACTTTTATTTTGAGGAGAGATAAGACATGAAACGAGTTCTAGCTTTGGCCCTGTTCATGGCGCTCGTGGGCAGTCTGTGTGCCGCGGCAGCTCAGCAAGCTGCGACAGGTAGTGCAACCAAGGGGAAGAAAAAGACTCCAAAGGATGACCAGCCGAGCGTTTCGTTGCAACTTGCAGAGTTGAGGCAAGCGATCGACGCTCAACAGATACAGATCCAGAACATGAGCCAGCAACTCCAGAGCCGCGATCAACGCATTCAACAGCTCGAACAGAGGCTGGATCAGAGCCAGGCCGCGGCCACTCAGGCACAGGCCAAGGCGGATTCCGTGGCCTCCCAAGCTTCCGAGCAAGGACAAACCGTCGCTGCGCTCAAGACTGAGGTCACGGATATGGAATCCACTTCCACGAACGTGGCACTCAGTCTGCAGGAGACGCAGAAGACAGTTCGCGAACAATTCGAGAGTCCGCTCGCCATTCACTATAAAGGTATCACCATCACGCCGGGCGGCTTCCTGGCGGCGGAATCGGTGTATCGCAATCGCGCGCTGGGAGCCGATATCAATACCCCATTCAACAGCGTGAACATGCCGGGCGCCGGGCAGAATGCGGTTTCTGAATTCTTCGGCTCTGGCCGCCAGTCTCGCATCTCCATGATCGCTGAAAGCAAGGTGAAAGACTTCAAGATGGGCGGTTACTATGAGGCCGACTTTCTTTCGGCGGGCGTGACCTCCAACAACAACCAGAGCAACAGCTACACGCTCCGGCAACGGCAGGTGTGGGGACAAGTGGCCACCGACCAATGGAGCCTCACCGGCGGACAGATGTGGAGCCTCCTGACCGAGACCAAGCACGGAATGGATAACCGCACCGAAGCCCTGCCAATGACCGTCGATCCGCAATATACGGTGGGTTTTAGCTGGGCACGGCAGTACGGCATCCGAGTTGTGAGAAACTTTGATAATCACTTCTGGCTGGGGGCATCGCTGGAGAATCCCCAGACCACGTTCGCGGCTCGCGGCAATGCCGCAAACTTCGCCCTGGGCAGCGCCGGCAGCGGAGGAGGTCTGTACAATTCCGCCATCACTACTTGCAGTACCAGTTCCCTAGCCGGTACCGGCGGCGACATCACCAGCGTCACCACCACTTGCACCAATGCGGCCAACTACTCGTTCAACGCCATGCCAGACTTCATCTTCAAGGCTGCAGCCGAGCCGGGTTTCGGCCACTACGAAGTTTTCGGCATATTGAGCCGCTTCCGCGACCGGGTTTATCCCTGCGCGGAACCGGCCGCCTCTTCGAATTGTAATGACACGGTTTCATCGCTCGGTGCCTACAACGACTCTCTAACCGTGGGCGGCGTTGGGGCCAACGCGCGCGTGACCTTCTTCAAGCAATTGGACTTCGGACTACATGCCCTCATGGGAGAGGGCATGGGCCGGTATGGCACCGGCGGTCTGCCGGACTCTACCGTGCATGCCAACGGAACGCTGGCTCCGTTGCGCAACTATCAGGGCCTGGCTACCTTGGAGTGGCACACGAAGAGGGTAGACCTCTACTTGAATGCCGGCGAGGAGTACACCGCAAGGCGTTGGCAGTTCGACCCCAGCAACCCAACCAACCCGCTGACGCCGGTGGGATATGGCTCCCCGCTGTTCAACATTGCCGGCTGCGGCACTGAGACGGTGCCCAGCGCGGGCAGCGGTTTCAACTTCGGATCGCTCTCGAAATGCAGCGCGGATACGCAAAGGCTGGTTGAAGGCACGATTGGGTTCTGGATCAAGGCCCATAACGGCCCCCACGGGAGACTGCAGTTTGGCCCTCAGTATTCCTATGTCTCCCGCAATGCGTGGACCGGAACGAGCGGGACAGTGACCTCTGAGCCCCGAGGAATCGACAGTATGCTCTTCACGTCGTTCCGCTATTATTTGCCGTAGTTTTTCGAATCCTCCCTCTCCAAGTTTGCTTGAAGAGGGAGGGTTTTGGGCCTAAGAAGGTCCTTCCGAGGCAAGATGCATGACGTAATAATGACTAGTGGGCGGGAGCAGTGGTCGTCGTACTCTTCGGCGCAGTAAGCACTCCCACTGCCAAGCCTCCCACCGCTCCGGCCAGTATACCCATCAGAAGCAGAGCCAGCGCATTCTCTACAACCGTAGTTTTGCCACGATTCTTTTTACGACGCCACATAACTCCTCCTTCAGCTGGCTTAAACGGGGTATGATCCAATTAAATTCGCAATCCTATTGTCCGGACTACGCTATTGTACCCTCATTTCGCGCTCTTAGTGCGCTGCTGGAATGCGGCATGGGAGACCCATTCAGGTTTTCGAAACATCTCGCAAACTGCGCTCGATCTTCTGAGCTTGAGGTTTGCAGTGGGTCGTTGTTCGTCGCTCGGCGCTTTGCGTTCGATTTTCCACACAAAGCCAGACGCCTCGCATGGAATTAACGTCCGCTTAATCTTTCTGTCATCTTGGCGAAACAACATTCGACGACACTTCCCGCAGAGTTCGTAGCACAAAGTCGGAAGCCTACCGGATCGGAGAACGCCGAGCGACTTCGAGGACCCTTTGGTTGCGCGGCCTTGGCAAATTCCGAAGTAAAACATGCGCCTTTACTGGAGAATCGGCTTACTGGAAACCATCCGAACCATCCATTCCTAGACACGCTGAAAGTCGGACACCGCATCGAGCTGAGGAAGGAGTCACGAACAGAACATGGGTCCCGAAGTAGCATTTGATGCGGGAGTCTTTGTCAGACTCTACGACCTCACGGAGATCGAGGCAGCACTGGCAGCCCATTTGATGCAGGGCGAGTCCATTGATGCCGCCGCGGCAGCACTCTCCGTCAGCCCGCACATCGCCCGAATGTATCTCAAAGGCATCTTCAAGAAGACAGAGGCTCGCGGCCAGGCAGAACTCGTGCGAACTCTATCCGCTGTCTCTTAGCGCGTTTCTCGTGCCACTCTTCCGCACTTTTTAACCCTTCCGGCTAGCCCGCTGACTGCAACCGGTTCCCGGGCCACATCACCTTGACCCGAGTTGAAGCAATACCGCACAAATACCTCATTTGGGGGATTACACAGGTTGCTCTACGCCTCAAGCTACGCTACTAGGAGGAACATTTTATGTCAGGAAAAAGTCACACTCGGGCCTTCGTTGTGCGGTACATCCTCGCGGCTGCAGTGTTGGCTTTATTCGCCCCCGCGGTAGCCCATGCCGACACGATCATAGAGAACAAAGGCGGAGTCGCAGGTACACCCACTGGTGGTATCAACCCGGGACCATTCAGCTTGACGGGTTCTACGGTCTTTGACATCAACGGCGTGGGCGTTAGCGGAACCTTGGCGTTCACTACAGGAGGATACCTCGGTGGAAGCCTTGCGGCTGGTGGTGCTATGTGGTCCGACGCCGGAAGCAGCTTCACGGTTACGGAGGGTGGGTCGACCGTATTCACCGGAGCGTTCACGGGAAACGTCACCTGGACGCTTGATGGTACGTGTACAGCTAAGACCACTTGTACCTACACCCTCAACGGCAACATAACCGGGACGTACAATGGGAGGGCGGTAACTGGGGCGACGGCTCAAATCAATATGACGACCGCCAGGGGTCCATACACGGGCGGGATTGTGAACTCCAAGGGTAATGACATTCTAAAAGACTTGACAGGCACCACCGCTGTCCAAGGGACTGTTCCGGAGCCTGGAACGTTGGCTTTGATGGGCACAGGACTATTGTCGCTGGCAGGCGCTATCAAGCGGAAGATTAAACTGGGCTAAGTTAAAGCCTAACTGAGCGCTCGCGTAAGATGGCCTCCGTTTGGTTCGGTGCGGGGAGTGGTCTGATGCGGCCCGTCGGCCAGTCCCTCTAGCCGGCTTGCTCAGGGCGGGGAAAGCATTTTTTGGAATTGAGACGGCAATCACAAGTGGAAACTGCAATGATGGTTGTGAACTAATGGCCGGAGGGATCTCATGCAGACTTGGGTTCTTCAGGAAGACGGCTTTCAAGGGAAGGTCAAGCTGAGCACGCGACTCCGCCGCCGCTTTTACCGTTACTCTCTGTGGCGCGCGCGTACGGGCGAGCATCTGTTTGACGGCGCGGCAGGTGATCTGGCCGAAGCCTTGGACACGATGCACGCCCACATCCGTTACCTTTCAGCGGGGACGGCAGCAATGGCCTCGGGGGATTAGTCACGTCCGAAGAGATTCGGGCATATATGGACAACATTGAAAGTGCGGAACGGCGCTTCGCCGCAGTCAGCGCTTTGCCCAATTCTCTCCTCGGTTCCTTTGGCGAGTTGCAACCTCGACAACATAGAGATGGAGTGATCGTACCTCGTGAGTTGCTGGCCGCGCTAAGCTACGGGTTGGAACTTCTCCGGCACGGGGCCGTGCTAATTGCAAGTGAAGGTCACCCACGAGCGGCTAATCGTGCGGCCCTGGCAATTCTGCAGAAAAAGGATGGACTTTCGCTGGAGAAAACCGGCTTCGTGGCCGAGACGACCGCCGATACCGGTTTGCTGCAAAGGCTGCTTCAGAATGCCATTAATGCTTCGGAGTCGCACCAGTGGAAGGATTCAGCAATGACCCTGCCGCGCAAAGCGGCTCACAAACCGCTCATCGTGCAAGTCGTGCCGGGACCTAAGTTAGATACTTTGCTAGGAGCGGACAATCGAACCGCCCTAATGAAGATATTCGACCCGGACATGAGTCTGGAAATCGACACAAGAGTCCCAATTCGGCTATATGGATTTACTCGGGGAGAGGCGACGTTGGCAGCACATCTGGTGCTGGGCAAGTCGATCGAGGAGGCAGCCGCAGACCTTGGCATCACCCCTCACACCGCGAGAAGCCAGCTAAAACGCATATTCATGAAGACCGATACCCACCGCCAAACTGAACTCGTGGTGCAAATGCTCCCAGCTGCCTTATCGATGGGGCCATTGCGAGAGAGTAGAGAAGTGCATCTCGGTCCAGTTACTACGGCAAGATATGCGGATCCCAATCTCTGCATTTGTTGAGGCGCTCGGGAGCACGATGTTACTCTTTGTGACAACAAGGTCAATTTAGGCCCGTTGGCCCATCGGCCAGGACCTGACTGTACTGACGGAATCTTTTGTCCGGTCGCATGTACCTCCAAACTGGATGACATGCGACTCCCCCAGTGCAATCTCGGGCCCCTTTTTCGCAAAGTCAACTTGGTAACCATCAGTCTGGCGGTTCTTCTGCTCGGCATAGTGCCTGCGAGTGCCGGCGCAAGCAACCTCCAGCTTGCATCTGCACCCTCGGGCCTTCGCTTTGGCCGGGTGATTGTTGGTCAGACCGAGACCTTACTTGCCACCGTAACCAATAGTGGACAGGAGAGTGTGACGATTGCCGGCATCAGCGTGAGCAACCCGTCGTTCAGCGCATCCGGATTGAGCCTACCATTCGTCTTAGCTCCCGGACAAAGTGTCGAAGTGAATGTAACCTTCGCCCCCACGTCAGTGGGATGGGTCGGAGGAAATATCAAATTCCTGAGCAGCGGATCAGACGCAGCGATGGTGTTCGAGTCTGAGGGCACAGGCGTGAGCAGCGAGGCAGCATTCGCCAGCCCCTCGATTCTGTCGTTTGGTCAGGTACCGACTGGAACCAGCTCTGCCCTGCCAGTCGTTCTTACCAACGATCGTCCATGGGGGCTGGACATCTCGGTGCTCCAGACGTGGGGCCGCGCTTTCTCGATTAGCGGTCCCACTCTACCCTTCACTCTGGCCTCCGGGCAAAGCGTCACGCTGACCGTTACCTTCACCCCTCAGTCGACCGGTCCGGCTGGAGGGAGCTTGTTCGTCGATAATTCCGGGCTGGTTATACCGCTCTCGGGCACCGGAACAACCGCCACTGCAGGTCAACTGTCGATGGCACCAACGCCGCTCAGCTTTGGCAACGTGACGGTTGGAAGCAGCGCGACTCAGCCCATGACTCTCAGCGCAATCGGTGGAAGTGTGACGATTTCTTCCGCGGCCAGCAGCAGCCCTCAATTTGCTCTACAAGGAGCCTCGTTTCCACTGACGATCGCGGCGGGCGGAAGTATGTCGTTGAACGTGACATTCTCGCCTCAGGCAGGTGGTCCGTCCTCCGGCGCGTTGTCGATTGTGAGCAACGCTTCGAACTCCCAAGCGACGGAGTCGTTGTCCGGCACAGGAACGGTGCCTGTAGGTCAGCTGTCGATTGTGCCGGCGCCGCTTAGCTTCGGCAGCGTGACGGTTGGAAGCAGCGCGACTCAGCCCATGACGCTGAGCGCAACCGGTGGAAGTGTGACGATTTCTTCCGCGGCCAGCAGCAGCCCTCAATTTGCTCTACAAGGAATTTCGTTTCCGCTGACGATCGCGGCGGGCGGAAGTATGTCGTTGAACGTGACATTCTCGCCTCAGGCAAGTGGTTCGTCCTCTGGCGCGTTGTCGATTGTGAGCAACGCTTCGAACTCA
>Ga0302326_10001172_pt1 | contig 67968 bp, 55 predicted proteins | sample Palsa_T0_3_FD_202264 | JGI IMG/M metagenome (GOLD analysis project Ga0302326, IMG submission 202264) | Peat permafrost microbial communities from Stordalen Mire near Abisko, Sweden - Palsa_T0_3 | ecosystem: Environmental > Terrestrial > Soil > Palsa > Peat permafrost | place: Sweden: Abisko...
CGCAACTTGCGGATGACCTGCTCCGGCGTGTGCCTGCGTCGCTTCATCAGAGTTCCTTTCTCGCCCATCATCGCGGGCGCAAGAAACTCTCACAAGGGCCGGACCGAACTCAGGGGGTCAGGCCACAGCTCCTCAAACGTCTTGTTTGGCGAGGAATAAAGGTGCTCGCTGAAAAGCTCCAGAAACTGTGGTCCAATGGAGACCGATACTTGGCCGATCGGGCGACCAACGCTATCGATCGCGATCTCGCCTAAAGATTCATGAGGTGGGGCAACAGTGTCAGGCACAACCGCATGCTACTTGACGGAGAGGCGATGATTCTTGCGGCGGAACTTGGGACGCTCAAGCATCCCGGCTAGCTCAACGAGCAGCGCCGGGCTTACGATCAGATCGAAGCCGGTCAAGCCCAGCCGCGAATAGCTGGCCCGGCGCTCCGCGCGGGGCGAGGCGCTCGGAGATCAGCGCGTTGCGTCGATCACGACCCGGCGCGCAGATGCGCCTAATGCTTTTGCATTCGCTCCAGGACGCCCCCGCCGTGGAGGTCTCCCAGCTGAACTATGGCCCCAGGCTCCCATTATCCCGTCATCGAGCGGATTCCCGGCCCTTGCCGCCAGTCGGGCCGGGCCTCTTGATGCCCGGGCACTACGCGAACGAAAGGCGTCATCGAGGGACGCGCAAGTCGCCGGTCGAGGGCGCGCGAGACCTACGGGTACCCCGAACGACGGGAATTGTGGGTGGGTGCACCGGAGGCGTCGGCTTCGCCTCCGTGTCCGCGCTGACGCACGGGTGACTGCCCCCGCCGGCGGTGTCCGCGGTACGAGCAAACGTGGGCGTGCTCGGTCCGAGACGCTGCGTAAGCTCGCTCGATGGCTCCGGCGAAGCGATCCGGAACGCAGGCCGGCTCCGCGGTCGGTGGAGCTAGCCCTGCGCCGATCCGTCGGCGTTGGCGCGACTACCGGACCTCATCTGGTCGCAGCCCGGTCGAGGAGTTCATTGACAAGCTCTCCGACTCCGATGCGGCGGCTGTGCTCGCCGGCATGGAGGAGGTGCGCGATCGGGGTCTGCGGGCCGCCCGTCATCTCGACGGGGAAATCTGGGAGGTCAGGGTGGACAGCGATCGGGTCATCTACCGCATCCTGTTCGCGGAGGAAGGCAGCCGCGGGCAGATCCTGCTGGCGTTGGACGGATTCAACAAGAAGACGCAGAAGACGCCCCGATCGACGATTGACCTGGCGAAGCGGGTCTCGCGGATTGGCGGCGGCGGGGGGATCAGAAGCGCATCACGCGCGGCGGGCGTCCGCTGTACGGTTGAGACGTGCTAGCCTATCTCCAGAGAGAGATACCGCTGTAGGTATCGATGCCACTCAGAAAGCAGGCAAGGCTAATGCCCGAGCGCGATTTCCTGGACAAGATGATCGAGAAGCGCACGGCGCGCAACCCCGAGTTCCCGCGGTTGCTGGACGCGGCTCGCCGGCGCCGTGAGCTGCTGCGTGCCCTGGCTATCCAGCGCGAGGAGCAGCGGCGCTCGCAGACCGCTGTCGCCGCCGCGATGGAGACCTCGCAGTCCTTCGTCGCGCGCTTGGAGACCACCGCAGCCGACGCGAAGATATCGACCGTCGATCGCTATGCGGAGAGCCTTGGTTACGTCTTGCAGTACCACCTGATCCCGACGGCCCAGGCGGACAGCGTCCCGTCAGTCGTGGTGCACGCACCATAACCGCAGAGCAAGGCCACGCTCAGCGAGGTCGCGATTCGCCTGCGCGACCGCAGCCCAACTCGGTTCTTCAAGACGACCCTTTATCCCTCGTCCAACTGGCCGCAACGCAGACACCGCCCGGCCGTGTCAATCCCGCCACCGCAACGGAGGCATGGCAGCGAGCCGAAGCTCGTCGGGCTGAGCACCTTCTCCACTGGGGAATTGGCGAGATGGTAAGCGGCTTCAGCGAGGCTCCAGCGATCCTCGGCGTTGAGCGCCATGGTGCAATCAATGAACTGCGACCAATAACGCCCACGAGTGGAGAGCCCCGTCTGGTTGAGGCTGATGCCAGTAAACCACCGTGCAATCGCGCCGAGCGAGTAGATATCGGCTGCGGGCGTGGCGGCCCTCGGATCTCGCTGCACCTCCGGAGCTGCAAAGTCGGCGACTCCGAACATCGCCCCCATTGGCGTGATGCTTCTCGCGGCGTAGGAGATTCGAACCAGCCCAAAGTCAGAAAGGAGCCAGTGCGGACCTTTCATGGCCAGGAGGTTGTCAGGCGAGACGTCTCGGTGGATGATCCCGTGGGCGTGCGCGTGCATGAGCGCACCGCAAGCGCTGCTGAGCGCCTCGCGCAAGCCGTCCCAGTCGGCCGGATTGGCCGCGTGGAAGTGCCGAAGGGTCGTGTCGGCCAGCGGCATGGCGTACCACTCGTCCTTCGGACTCGCCTCGATCAACGGCATCAGGTGCACATGATCGAGACGGCGCATAGCGTCGATCTCGCGGCGGAACCGCTCCTTGGCCACCGGACCAGGCTTGGGCACCTTGACGGCGACTGGTTCGAAGGGGCGTTCAGGATGAATCGCCCGATAAACGTCGGCCCAGCCCCCGGACCCGACCTCGCTCAGCAGTTCGTAGGGACAATCAGGGGGCTCGGGAACGTTCTCGACGTAGGGCTGCATCGCGACTCCACGGTACTCCTCCATGGTCGCTTTGCGCAAGGGGTCGCCGATGCCTCGTGTGCCGATCAGCCATCCAACTCCAGCGGCCCCACCACGAAGCCCAGCCGAGCAGTCCCGCGCCGCATCCGCGCGTCCAACGTCACGAGCTTGCAACCGAGCAGGCGCGCGAGCGCAACGTAGTTCGCGTCGTAGGTCTTCGCCCAGCCAAGTTCATCCGCGATCTTCCACGCCTCGCGCGCCAGCTTGCTCGGCTCGCGACGCCGCACCGGGGCCGACAGCACACGATTCAGCACAGGCTCGGCCTGATCGCGCTCCAGCTCGCCTCTCCACACCATCGCGTGCAGACTCGAAACGGCCTCGATCCACATCAGAGGTGGAGCAACCAGCTCGAAGCGTTGAAAGCGCGCAAACCCAAAAGGAGTCGCCGCCGCAGCCGTCGCGACGCTGGCATCAAGGACGAGCTTCAACGCCCGAGCCGCGACAGCGCCACGCCTGCGACCCAATTCGGCGCCGGCGAACCGTCCTCCAGCTTCTGCCACTCCGGCGGCAGCGGCAACATCGGGTACATCTCATCACGCACCTCATCGAGCACGCCCGGATCGATCAGCCGCTGACCGTGCACAGTCTCGGCCCACAGGCGACCCTCGCGAATCCAGCGACGAACGGTCCCAGGGCTCCTCCCCACCCGTTGCGCGGCCTCCATGACTGTGATCATGGCGCCCATGCTACGCCCCCCACCCGACGTAGCTGTGCAGCGAGATGCCGGCTACTGTCGGCGACCGACGATCATGGCAGCCAGCAACGCGGCCCTCGCACCCCTCCAACACCACTGCCCCGAACAAGAAGGCCGCGCCCACAGGCGGAACCCGCTCGTCCGTGTCCTTGGCCCGCTCGCCGGTGACGCTCCTGTGAGCGTCCGATCGGCTCTGGCCCCGGCACAACCACGGCAGCCTCGGCCGGCGATCTCGTGGAACGACGGCGTGCCGCGTGCGACCTGTTGTCTCGCGACGGTGAGGGAAAGTCGCCCGACCGGAATGGGCGTATACGCCCAAAGCCCCGGAAATCGCCCGTAAACCGGCGCTATTCGCCCGCTTGTGCCCGAAGCTACCGCAGGGCGAATCCCTAGCGTTTAAGCGGGGAAACGCCCAATATCGCCCTTCGCCCCCCGACGCCTCCGGAGCGAGAGGTCGCAAGTTCGAATCTTGCCGGGCGCGCTTGATGGAATCCGCTTGGTGGAGCGGCTTTCGGGATTAGACGAGTTGTCGTCGGAAGCGGCAGGTCGCTCGCCGGAACGGTCGTCTGCCAATTTCTGCCGATTCCCAGCATCGATGGGCGCGGAGCCGCCTGCTTCTCGTCCTCCCCCTGACGCATCGCCTGGCGGTAAACGCATACGGCGAGCCGGGTCGGTGTGGCCCATCTCGTTCATGGCGAGGCCCAGGTCGTCGTCGAGTGCGAACATGCCAGCAAGCGCCACACGAGACTCGGGGGACTCGTCAGGAGCGTAACTGGCTGCGGTGCAGGGGGGCACCTAATCCTCCGAAGTCGATGAACCTGGACCCTTGAGCAGATCAGGAGGTGGATCAGGAAGCTTTCCGCCCCAGAAGTCGTCCTGGTCGGGCGCTGCGACGATCAGCTTGTCTCCCGACCCGAGCAGATGTTCAAGACTCCGAGGCACTCGAAGTGGCGGTCCGGCGCTGACCCAGCTAGATTGGGCCCGGGCTGTGTGGAGTGGACCCCCTTTGACGGACACGAAACCGGGTCCACTCCACTGCTCTTGGGCTGAGCGATGTAGTCCCGCTCCCTGATGACCACCCAGGACTTCAGCAGCCGACGCCTCACGACGTAAACGTCCCGCAGGCTCGGAAGCACGGCGCGAACACCGCCGATGTCCTGCATCTGCGTGACGTTGCCGGGCTCGCGCCCGAGCTTCCCAATCAAGGTTTCGAGCCGCTTCAGACGCTGCGCGACCTCGATGCGACCCTGCACGCGCGCGTCGGCGCGATCGACGTGGTAACGAAGGTCCGCAGCGACCATCGACAGTGGCCGGGCGTACAGGCTCCGCAACCACGCCAGAACCTCCCACGCCTCATCCAACTTCCGCTCATCGAAGTCCGCGACCGCACGCTCAACTCGATCTCGCTGCATCCGCTCGCGGAGATCAAGCAGCAGCGCACCCGCGCGATTGACCTGACCCTTCGTGAAGGGCGCAGATGCCGAGGAAGACGCTGAGCGATGCGCGGCCACGGCAACGTTGCAGCCGATTCAGCGCCCGACCCCGCGACAGCCACTGCCGCGACCAGTTCGGTGCGGGTGCCCCATCCTCCAGCGTCCGCCACTCGGCCGGCATGGGCAGCATCGGGTACATCCCATCCCGCACCTCATCCAGCGCGCCGGGATCGATCACGCGATGCCCGTTCGCCGTCTCGGCCATCAAGCGGCCCTCACGGATCTAGCGACCCACCGTCCCGAACTCCTCCCGATCCGCTCCGCAGCTTCGGCTCGTACCATATCCTCCAGAAAGAGATACCGCTGTAGGTATCGATGCCACTCAGAAGGCAGGCAAGGCTCGTGCCCGAGCGCGATTTCCTGGACAAGATGATCGGCAAGCGCACGGCGCATAGCGCCGAGTTTCCGCGGTTGCTGGATGCGGCGCGTCGGCGCCGCGAGCTGCTGCGTGCCCTGGCCGCCCAGCGCGAGAAGCAGCGGCGCACGCAGACAGCCGTCGCCGCGGCGATGGAGACCTCGCAGTCCTTCGTCGCGCGCTTGGAGACCATCGCGGCCGACGCGAAGATATCGACCGTCGATCGCTACGCGGAGAGCCTCGGCTACGTCTTGCAGTACCACCTGATCCCGGCGGCTCAGGCGGACAGCGCCCCGCCGGTCGTGGTGCACGCACCATAAGCCGCGTGTGGCTTCGTGATCCTTGTCGCCGGCGAGGCTTCCTGCGAGCGTCCGATGGACTCCGACGCTGACAGGCCGCGGCGCCAGCTTCAGACGACTTGGTCGAGGCGAGCCACAGCGTTCATCGCGCCGTGCGCTTGCTTGACTCGCACCGTGAGTCCGCGATATCTGGACGGAATATCGACCGGCCCGGTCGCTCCGACATCAAGGAACCATGCGTCTCGCCGCTCAGGGTCGCGCCGCACGGCAACCGAGGAGAAACCAGCCTGCGCACGATGCGCGCGGTAGAAGTCCAGGCGAATCTGCTCGCGTTCGCCGGGACTGATGTCGATCAGGCTGCTCACACACTTCATGGTAGAGGCCGACTACCACGCTACCCGCACGCCATACGGATGCAATTTCTCGTCATTGGAGACGAGCACCGCGTCCTCGAGGTTCGCTTGAGCCACGAGCAGCCTGTCGAACGGATCGCGGTGGTGCCACGGCAGCGAGCGGACCGCGCGCGCGTGGTCGATGCTGATCGACAGGGGCGCGGCCCCACCATCCAAAAGCTCCCTGGCAAACCCATCCGGCGCGTCGAGCTTGCCGAGCGATCGCTTGATCGCGACCTCCCACACCACCGCGGCGCTCAGCAACACCTCGTTGCGGGAGTCGGTGAGCAGCTCGTCGGCACGCGAGCTCAGGCGTCCGTCTTCGCCGAGCAGCCAGAGCGCGGCATGGGTGTCAACCAGCAGCCTCACCGAGCGCCGAAGGCCTCGGCGATGTCCTCGGGGAGCTCATCGAAGTCGTCGGCCATGTGCACACGACCGCGCCACGCGCCACGCACCGATGCGAGCGAGCGCGGCTCCTCCACAACGGGCACCAGCCGCACCACTGGCTTGCCGTTGCGTTGGATGACGACATCCTCACCAGCTTCGGCACGCTCCACCAGTCGCGAGAGGTTGGTCTTCGCATCGTGCATTCCCACGCGGGCCATTTCGGGATCGTAGCACAGCTTAGCTAGCCTTAGTCCATATGCGATCCGTGTCGTGCAAAGCATTGGCAATCCGTCCTCCTGGCATGCAACACCGCTGGTCTCAGACGGGTGTCGAGATCGTTCCCGACGGGCCCGGAGTCGTGGTCGAAGCAGACTTCGGTAACCCCCATCTGACCATCGTCAGCAGCTCCCTCGCAGCGTTGCTGCACGCAACGGCCGACATGGCCGAAGCAGGGCTCCTTCCCGACCCACCGTACTCCCAGTGCGAAAGGCTGATCGCGGCCCGCGCTGAGCAGGCCGGTTGGAGCCACTGGCCGCACGACCGGATCATCCCCCACGACGTGGAGGCATCGAACTGGCCTGAGCGCTGGCGCGCGGCAAGTGGCTACTAGCTTGGTGGTGCTGCCCGTTGGTTCACGCGCCTTGTCCTGGCAGACTAAGGGCCGTGTCAAGAGAGACTGTCAACCCGACGGGACGGGCGCCCGATGGCCCCGCGACCGACCTGAAAAGAGTCTTCCGCGACGCTCGCCGCGATCCCGGGCTCGCGGTACTCGAGGGTCTGCACGCACTCAAGCACGCGCTGCGCTTCGGCGCGCAGGTGCTGCACACCGCAGTCGTGTCGCCCGCGCGGCTGGGGGCGCTTGCCGATGCGCTGGCGCCCGATGTGCGCGAGCGGATTCTCGCCGACGCCGAGATGGTGTCCGCCGAGGTGTTCGCGACGCTCGCGCCGCTGGCGCCCTCGACCGGAGTGATTGCGATCGCGCGGCGCCCACCCACCGATGCCGACGCGCTCCTCGCCGAGGCGCGAGCCGCGCCGGTCGTGCTGCTGGAGGCCCCCAGCGACCTCGGCAACATCGGCGCGTGTGTGCGCGTGACGGCCGCCGCCGATGTCGCCGGGGTGCTCACAACCGGCATCCACGACCCGTGGGACCCCGCGGCTCTGCGGGGCAGCGCCGGTCTGCACTTCGCGCTGCCCGTCGCACGGCTCGGCGAGGATGCACTCGAGCTGATCGGCCCAATGCAGGCCACTGCCCATAACATTCCCGCCGGCGGCCCGGATGAGCGCCGCCCACTGATCGCGTTCGATCCCGACGGCGAGCCGTTGCGCCCCGGAGAGCTGCCCGCCCGCTCGATCCTTGCGTTTGGCGCCGAGCGTCAGGGGCTCTCGCGGGAGCTGCTCGACCGCGCCGAGGCACGCGTTTGCCTGCCGATGCGAGAGGGCGTCTCCAGCCTCAATCTCGCAACCTCGGTGGCCGCCGTGCTCTACAGCTGGCGACTCGCCGGCGCGGAGCAGAACGCCCGGGTTGATTGAGGATTGAGGCGTCCATCGACCATGCTCGTCAGCTTGCAGGCGTAGGCTGAGGGCCCATGGCCACGATCGCTCCGCTTGCCGTCTCGCTTCAGCTGGAGGACGCCGTCCAGCTGGTGCCGATAGCGCTGCTCTGCCTGCTCTACGCATCGCGTGCGCGCGCCCTGGCGTCGCGCGGGCAACCCATTCCCGTCTGGCGTCAGGGGTGCTTCTATGCCGGCGGCCTCGTGTTCGCGCTCGCCCTGATCGGGGTGGGGAAGGCCGGCGAGGAACTGCTGTTCGCGCACATGATCGAGAGCCTCTTGATCGCGGACGTCGCGGCGCTTTTGATCGTGCTCGGCCTCACCGCGCCGCTGCTGGCACCGATCCTCGATGTCGGTCTCTTCGACCGGCTGCGGGTGCTTGCCAACCCGCTGGTCGCGTTTCCGTTGTGGGCCCTCGACCTCTACCTTTGGCATCTTCCGGGGCCCTACCAGGGCGCGCTGGAACATGTTGGGCTGACCCTCCTCCAGCATGTGATGTTCCTCGGGTTTGGGATCAACCTTTGGATGTGCCTGTTTGGGCCGCTGCCGATGCCTGGCTGGTTCGGCACCCTCGGGAAGCTGCTCTACATCGTCGCCGTGAGTCTCGCTGCCGCTGCGCTTGGCAACATCTTTCTTTGGTCGGATGCTGTTTTCTATCCCTTTTATCTGGGAGGGGATTCTCGGCACCATCTCTCGCCTCTGGCTGACCAGAACCTTGCTGGGGCGGTGATGATGGTCGAGGTCAGCCTCTTTACGGTTGGGCTTTTCTGGTGGCTGTTTCGGCGTTCGGCTCGCGAGGCGGTCGAGCGGCAGGAGTTGCTTGATTTTGCTCGGTTACATGGGCTCTCGCTCAGCAATCAACGGGCTGCTCGGGCCGTCTCCGCCGGGCGCGGCGCCGAGCTTCGACAGCGGCTCGAGAGTCGAGTCGAGCTTGACGATGTGCCGCCGGCGCGTACGATGATGCGCGACTCTATGATTTAGGCATGTGCGTCGGTTGCGCTATGGCTGCGGCTTCGGCTGCCAGTGGGTTTCGGACCTGGCTGCAGACACACCACATGGGGTGGCTCACGCCTCGTCGTATGCGCGCGCTTACGCTGGGGGCCATGTGCGCCGCTGGGCTGGTGTCGACGGTTGGGGTCAGTGGGTCCTCGATACCTACGGCTCCCGCTGCCGCGCATCACGCCTCGGCTCGATCGCGCTGAGCGTTCGCCGCACGGCTCGCTCGAGGCCAGCCGATCCTCGCCGTTTTGTGGGCGGTGAGTCGTCGCTCAGTGGACGGTGAAGCGCTGCTCAGCCGCCCGCTACTGCTGGCAGGATCGTGAGTTCGGCGCCGTCCGATACGGGGGTTTGGAGGCCGTCCAGGAAGCGGATGTCCTCGCCGCTCAGGTAAACGTTCACGAAGCGCCGCAGGCCGCCGTCGTCGTCGGAGATTCGGGTGCGCAGCTCGCCGAAGCGCTCGAACAGGCCGTCGAGCACCTCCTGCACCGTTGCTCCTTCCAGTTGGGCCTCGCTTGCTCCTTCGGCGGCGGTGCGCAGTTGCGTGGGGATCTTCACAGTTACCGCCATCCGCTCAGCTCCTTGCACCGGTACTCACCAGTGCGCCGTTGCCCGCCAGGACATTGCCCTCGGCGGCCGTCTGCAGCGCACTCTCCACCTGGGTCTCGAACTGCTCGACGCTTGGCTCGATCGTGTGGGTCTCGAAGGTGCCTCGCACCGCGTCCAGCGTCTTCAGGCCCTCGCCGGTGATCACCAGCACCACGCGCTCGGCGGGGTCGATCTCGCCGCGCTCTGCGAGCTTCGCCAGCACCGCCGTGGTGACGCCACCCGCGGTCTCGGTGAAGATGCCAGTGGTTTGTGCCAGCAGGGCGATGCCCTGCCTGATCTCCTCGTCGCTCACCGCGTCGATCGAGCCGCCGCTGCGGCGTGCCTCCTCCAGCGCGTAGGGACCGTCAGCGGGGTTGCCGATAGCCAGCGACTTGGCGATCGTGTTGGGCTTCACCGGCCGGCACACATCGTGGCCGGCCGCGTATGCGCTCGCCACCGGGTTGCAACCCTCGGCCTGCGCGCCACTCATCCGCGGCAGCTCTCCGCTCACCAGGCCCAGCTCGCGCCACTCGGCGAAGCCCTTGGCGACCTTCGTGAACAGCGATCCCGAGGCGATCGGCACGACGCAGCGGTCGGGCAGCTCCCAGCCGAGCTGCTCGGCGATCTCGAACGCCAGCGTCTTGGAGCCCTCGGCGTAGTAGGGGCGCAGGTTGATGTTCACGAACGCCCACTCACGCTCGGCGGAGAGCTCCGTGCAGAGACGGTTTACGTCGTCGTAGTTGCCCTTCACAGCCACCAGGCGGGTGCCGTAGACGCCGGTCGCGAGCACCTTCTGCTCCTCCAGGTCGGCGGGGATGAAGACGTAGGACTCCAGACCCAGCGCCGCACCGTGGGCAGCCACCGAGTTGGCGAGGTTGCCGGTGGAGGCGCAGGCGATCGTCTGGTAGCCGAGCTCCCGCGCTCGTGCCGCCGCCACCGCCACCACGCGATCCTTGAAGGAGTGCGTGGGGTTGGCCGCGTCGTTCTTGACCCACACCTCGTTCAACCCCAGCCGCTGCGCAAGACGGTCGGCGCGGACCAGCGGCGTGCAGCCAGCCGGCAGCCCAACCCGCGAGGCCAGCCGACCCGAAGGCCCCGGGGGTCCACCGGCCAGGGGTAGGAAGTCGGCGTAGCGCCAGATGTTCTGCGGGCCCCCCTGGATGCGGCGGCGCAACTCGCCCACGCCGCCGTCGGTCAGGCGACTGTGATCATAGGCGACCTCCAGCGGGCCGAAGCACCGCTCGCACACGTACAACGCCTCCAGCGGGTACTCCGCCTTGCACTCTCGGCACTTCAGGTTGCTGGCAGCCATCTGGCCTCCTTCATCGTCTTCGCCGTTGTCCCGTGTGGCGAAAACGTGAAGCCCGCCACACATCTGTCTGGAATTGGCACCTTCCGCGTTGGGACGCGGTGGTTGCCGGGGCTTCGTCGGGCCAGTCCCTCCACCCCTCTTGATGTGTACTGCTGTGGGCAGTATATCGAACGCGTGGCGGGAAAGCATTAGATCGCGTTCGCCAGCGCTCGACCATCGCCAAGTGGCCCGTCGCAAGGCGCAAGCCGAAGGTCTACCGTGACGCCCTGCCACGGTAACGCTCTTGCACCGGCGGTGTACGCAGGTCGATGCCCACGATTCCCCCCGCCGCACGGCGGCACCCGGAGCGAACCGGACTGGGGCCCGACAGGCCCGAGCACCGCGATCCCGAGCAGGGCGAGGAGGCATTCGACCTCGGGGAGCCCCTGCAAAAGAAGCGGATGCTGATCGTCGTCAACCCCTATGCCTCGACGGTCTCCGACAGCCTGCGCCACCTCGTCGTCAACGCCCTGTGCAGCCGCTTCGAGGTCGACGCCCGCGACACAGAGTCCCGCGGCCATGCGACCGAGCTCTGCCGCGAGGCTGCCCACGAGGGCTACGACGTGGTGGTTGCCTTCGGCGGGGACGGCACCGTCAACGAGGCCGCCAACGGCCTGCTCGGCTCCGCCACCCCGCTCACCTGCCTGCCGGGCGGCTCGGCCAACGTGTTCGGCAAGATGCTCGGCATCCCCGGGTCGCTGATCGACGCGACCGAGCATCTGCTGGCGATGGCCGACGACTGGCGCATCCATAAGGTCGACCTCGGCGTGGTCAACGGGCGCTGCTTCACGTTCGCCTCCGGGCTCGGCCTCGACGCCTCCGTCGTGCAGCGCGTGGACGCCAACCCCCGGCGCAAGGCCCGCTGGGGGCCGTGGTTCTTCACCTGGGTGGCCGTCACCACGTTCGCCCGGCGCTACCTGCTGCGCCCCCCGCGCCTCACCACCCTGCTCGCCGGCGAGGAGCACTCGGGCGTGACGGCCGTGATCCAGAACGGCACCCCCTTCACCTACTTCCGCAACCGCCCGATCGAGATCGCCGAGGACGCGGAGCTCGACTCCGGCACGCTCTCCACCTGCGTGCTGCACCGCGCGCGGCCGATCGACATGCCGTTCATCGCCTGGCGCGCCTTCTCGCGGCGCGCGCGCCTCACGCGCCACCGCCAGATCACGGCGCTCGCGCCCGCCACCGAGCTGACCGTCCGCACCGCCGACGGCGAGCCGCTGCCGCTGCAAGTCGACGGCGACTACCTCGGCGAGGTCGCCGAGGCCCGGTACTCCATCATGCCCCGGGCGCTCAACGTCGTCGCCTGACCAAGGCCCACACCCCCCGGCCAAGAGGGCCGGCTTTGCCGGCCCGGCCCTATTCCCACCACAACTCGGGGGGTTCTCGGGAGGGGGCCCACCCTTCCCGCTTTACCCTGCTGGCCCGGGCGTAACGCGGTAGGCGTCGAACACCGACTCGGTGTTGCGTAGCCGGTTGACCGCTCCCTTCAGCGAGTGCGTGTCGGCGACCTCCACCACGAAGCGGTTCTTGACCATCGGCGGGTTGGAGAGGCAGCGCGCTTCGACGATGTTGGCGCCCGCCTCGGAGAAGACCCGCGAGAGATCCTCGAGCAGCCGGTGGCGATCCCACGCGTCGATCTGGATTTCGACGACGAACCCGCTCGACTGCTCCCCCTCCCAGTACACCTCGGTGAAGCGTTCGGGGTTCTTGCGCAGCACCGTCGCGTTTGGACAGTCCTCGCGGTGGATCGTGATACCGCGCCCGAGCGAGATGTAGCCGACGATCTGATCGCCGGGCACCGGCCGGCAGCACTTGGCCAGGCGCAGCATCACATCATCCACGCCCTCCACTCTGATCCCGTACTGGCCGGAGGAGCGGGTCGGGCGCCGCGCGGAGCGCCCCACCTTGAGCAGGTCGCTGGCGGCGGTCGCCCCGCCGTCGGCCGCCTCGCCGCGCTTGAGGCGCTGCATCACCTTGTTGACCACGATCTTCGGCGACACCTTCGCGCCGCCGAGCGCCATGTAGAAGTCATCCGCCTTGCGGTAGCCCATTTCGCGGATCACGTCCGCCAGCAGCGCCGAGCCGGTGATCCGCTGCGCCGGCAAACCCTGGCGCTTGAGGTGCTCCTGCAGTAGCTCGCGCCCGGTGTGCTCGGTGTCCTGGCGGGACTCCGCTTTGAACCACGCCCTGATCTTGTTGCGCGCGCGCGTGGTCTTCACCATCGCCAGCCAGTCGCGCGAGGGTCCGCGATCGCGCTTGGTCGTGAGGATCTCGACGATGTCTCCGCTGCGCAGCTCGTAATGCAGCGGCACGATCTTGCCGTTCACCTTCGCCCCCACGCAGCGGTGGCCGATCTCGGTGTGCACCTCGTAGGCGAAGTCCAGCGGCGTGGCGCCAGCCGCGAGTGACTTGACCTCGCCCTTGGGCGTGAAGACGTACACCTCGTCTTCGAACAGGTCGATCTTGAGGCTCTCCATGAACTCCTTGGGATCGGACATGTCCTGCTGCCAGTCGAGCATCGAGCGCAGCCACTTGACCTTGGAGTCGTCCTCGAGCCCTCCGGAGCGCTCGCGCTCGGGCTTCTCGCCGCGCTGCTTGTACATCCAGTGCGCCGCCACCCCGAACTCCGCCATCTCCTGCATGTCGGCGGTGCGGATCTGGATCTCCAGGGGCCGTCCCTCCGGACCGATCACCGTGGTGTGCAGCGACTGGTACATGTTGAACTTGGGCATCGCGATGAAGTCCTTGAAGCGCCCCGGCAGCGGCTTCCACAGCGAGTGGATCACCCCTACCGCGCCGTAGCAGTCCTTCACGGAGTCCACGATCACGCGCATCGCGGTGAGGTCGTAGATCTCGTTGAACTCGCGTCCCTTCTTGGTCATCTTCGCGTAGATCGAGTAGAAGTGCTTGGCACGGCCGGCGATCTGCGCTTCGATGCCCACCTTGCGCAGTTCGCCCGCCAGGTACTCGCCGGCCTCGCTCACGTAGCTCTCGCGCTCCTCGCGCTGCTGGGCGACCAGCCCCTTGATCTCCTGGTACTTGCGGGGGTGCAGGGTCGCGAACGCGAGGTCCTCGAGCTCCCACTTGATGGCATGGATGCCCAACCGATGCGCGATCGGGGCGTAGATCTCCAGCGTCTCCTTCGCCTTGTCGATCTGCTTCTGCTTGGGCATCGCCTCGATCGTGCGCATGTTGTGCAGCCGGTCGGCGAGCTTGATCAGGATCACCCGCACGTCGGTGGCCATCGCCACCATCATCTTGCGGTAGTTCTCCGCCTGGGCCTCGTCGCGCGAGTGGAAGGTGATGCCGGTCAGCTTCGTGACCCCGTCCACGATGCCGGAGACCTCCGCGCCGAAGCGCTCGCGGACCTCATCGATCGAGGCCGAGGTGTCCTCCACGGTGTCGTGCAGCAGCGCCGCGCACAGCGTCTCGGTGTCCAGGCGCATCCCCGCGCAGATGCGCGCCACCCCCACCGGGTGCACGATGAAGTCCTCGCCCGACTTGCGTCGCTGCGCGGCGTGGTGCTCGCAGGCGAATACGAAAGCCTCTTCCACGCGCGTGCGGTCGATCTGGACCGTCGTGTCGGCGGCGTGCTCGGAGACGATCGCGAACAGGTCGCCGAGCAGGCGGCGCTCGAACTCGTTGAGCTGCCCGGCGATCGCAGGCGATCGCTCCGGCTCCTTGGTGGGGCTCTCGCGAGCCCGGTGTGTCTGCTCCGTCGCCATTCCTTTAAGGGTAGGGCCTTTCGGGCTGGGGCATGCGACCAAATTACAATCGCGCGGCGTCAGGCGAAGAGCACCAGCTCCCCCTCCTCCTCGGGAGCGATCTCGGCGACGGCCGGCAGCTCGGTTGCTCGCGCGTGGCGCAGCACCAGACGCGGCTCGCTCACGCCCCGCCACTCGTTGACCTCCAGTGTGAACGTGGCGTCGGCGGGGACTCCGTCGCGCACGGACAGGCTGGTGCCGGCGCCGAACGCGACCGCGCGGGCGCGTGCGCCATCGGCGAGCACGGTGAAGCGCACGTGCCTGCCTTCCCCCATCGGCCGGCGCTCGGCGAAGCGCGCACCCCGCACGAGCAGCGACACCACCGGATTGGCGCAGCCGAAAGGCGCCAGCGAGCGCAGCTCTTCGGCGAGCGCCATCCCCAGCTCATCGCCCTGCACGATCGCATCCACGCGCTCGCTGCGCACCAGCTGCTCTGCACTCAGCACGCGCTCGGCGTGAGCCGCAAACGCCGCTGCGAACTCCTCCAGGCGCTCGCGTTCGATCTCCAGGCCTGCCGCCGCGCGATGGCCGCCGTGACGCAGCAGGTGCCCCGCGCATCCGTTCAGCCCATCCAGCAGGTCGAAGCCCGCGATGCTGCGCCCCGATCCGCGCCCCGTCGCGCCTTCGAGCGCCACCAGCACGAACGGCCGGTGGTGGCGCTCGGCCAGGCGCGAGGCGACGATCCCGATCACCCCGGGATGCCAGTCCTCGCCGGCGAGCACGTACGCGGCGCGCTCGCCCAGCGCTGCCACCTGACGCTCGGCATCGAACAGGATGCGCGTCTCGGTGTGCTTGCGCTCGTGGTTGGCGCGGTCGAGCTCCGCCGCGATCTCCTGCGCGCGTGCGGGATCCTCGGTGAGCACCAGCTCCAGGCCGGCGTCGGCGCGATACATCCGCCCTACCGCGTTCAGGCGAGGCGCCAGCGCGAACGCCACGGTGCGCTCGTCCAGTTGACCGCCACTCGCGCGTGCAACCGCCAGCAGCGCGCGCAGGCCCGGCTTGGCGGTTGCCGCCAACGCGCGTAGGCCGCGGCGCACCAGCGTGCGGTTCTCACCCAGCAGCGCCACCACGTCGGCGATCGTCGCGAGCGCCACGAGGTCGAGGTCGTCGTGCGGGCGATAAGTGGCCCACACACCCGCCGACGTCGATCGGCCGAAAGCGGGAGGCGCTTTCGCATCCCCGTTTCGGCCAGCCGCCTCCCACAGGCCGAGCGCCAGCTTGTACGCCACGGCGGTCGCGCACAGGTCGCGGCAGGGGTAGCCGCACACGGCGGGGTGCACGATCGGCGCCCGCGGCAGCGCGCCGTCGGCGCGCGGGGAGTGATGGTCGCTCACCACCACCTCGATCCCCAGCGCCCGCGCGAGGTCCACCTCCTCGACCGCGGTGATGCCGCAGTCCGCGGTGATCAGCAGGCGCGTACCGCGTACCGCCAGACGCCTGATCGTGTGCGCGTTCAGCCCATACCCGTCGCTGGCACGGTCGGGCAGATACCAGTCCACGTCGGCCCCCAGCGCCCGCAGGACGCGCACCAGCACCGCGGTGGAGCAGATCCCATCGACGTCGTAGTCGCCGTGCACCGTGATCCGCGCCCCGGCGCGCACCTGCGCGAGGATCGTGCCGAGCGCCTCGTCGATCCCTTCGAACGCGGCGGGCGGATGCTCCTCGTCGGCCGCCAGAAACGCCCGCGCCCGCTCGGGGTCGGCCAGCCCGCGGCGCACCAGCACCTGCGCGAGCGCCCCACTCACCCCCAGCTGCCGTTCGAGCGCCTGCACCTGGGGTTGCGGGCACGGCACGATCTCGAAGTGGCTGCTCGGCACCATCCCGCCAGCCTACGGGTGGGTCTGGACGGAACTACCGAGGGAATGGAACTATCGCGGGGGGACGGTGACCGGCGGGCGCAGCCCTTCGCGGCGGATGCCCTCCAGGTAGACCGCGGCCATGCCGATCAGCGAGCCCGGCACCGCGAACAGCACCACCGCGATGTCGGTCTGCTTTTTCCCGGGGATCGCGAGGCCGGAGACTTTGATGCTGTAGATCAACGTGCTGATCACCACCGCGCCGATCAGCGAGCCGATCAGCGCGCCGACGATCCCACCCCAGAAGCGGTCGGGCAGCCAGATCGTGAAGTGCCAGATCGCGAGGCCCATCATCACCCAACCGAGCATTCCCATCAGCGGTTCCCCCTGTGGTGGTGGTTGTCGGCAGCGGCGATCTTGCAGCAGGCACGGAGGTGGTGGAGGCCGGTCATCGGCTCCGCCCATGACGTTTGTTGCGCGGCCGTTTGGGGCGTTTGGGCTGTTCCTTGAGCACCAGATCCTCGGGGGTGAGATCGGCTGTGGGATCCTGCTGCCCCTCGGTCTCCTCCGGCACGGGCGTCGGAGGCGGCGCCGAGGGGACCTTTGGGGTACGCGTCCTGGCAGGTATCGTGCCCGTACCGGTCGCGGATGGGCCAGTGAGATTCGATGTACGCCCGCCCCGTCCGCGGCGGCCGTTGCCGCGGACGCCGGCCGCAGTCGCTCCGCGCCCACCGCGCGGGCTACTGGCGGCATCGTCCCGCTCGATGTCGAGGTCGCGCACCATCTCCTCGAACTCCTCCTGCGAGACCTGCTCGCCCGGCTCCTCTGCAGCCACCAGCAGGCCGCCTTTGCGCTGGCGGCGGCGCTGTTTGGCGGGCTCCACGTCGATCGGCGAGCCGTCGAGCGCGGTGGCATACGGGGGAACGGCGCCGAAGTCGCGCACCAGGCGCGCGCGGCGGTTGCGGTAGGAGCCCTCGCGTTCCTTCCACTGGGTGAGCACCGGCGAGGCGATGAAGATCGAGGAGTAGGCGCCGGAGGCGATCCCCACCATCAGCGCGAAGGCGAAGTTCTTCAGCGTTTCGCCGCCGAACAGCAGCAGCGCCAGCACAGGCAGCAGCGTGCAGAAGCTGGTCGCCAGCGAGCGGGTGAGCACCTCCGACATCGAGCGGTTGACGATCTGCGAGAACGCTGCGCGCGGCATCCGCGGCACGTTCTCGCGCACGCGGTCGAAGACGATGATCGTGTCGTACAGCGAATAGCCGAGGATCGTCAGCAGCGCCGCGACCGTCGCGCTGCTCACTTCGCGGCCGGTGAGCGCGTACACCCCCGCGGTGATCAGCAGGTCGTGCATCAAGGCGATCAGCACGGGTACCGCGTACTTCCACTCGAAGCGCAGCGCGATGTACACGGAGATCACGATCAGCGAGGCGATGATCGCGATCACCGCCGACCTGGCCACCGTCGCCCCGAAGGTCGGTCCGATCGAGTTGTCGGAGACGTCGCGCAGCGGGCTGATCTTGCCCAGCGATTCCTCGACCGCAGCCACCTGAGTCGGCTTGAGCTGCTTGAGCGAGATCTGATAGCCGCTGCCGCCGACGTTCTTGTCGCCGGTGAGCTTCTGGATCTGGGCGTTGGGAAGGTTGTGTTCGCGCAGCACCGTGCGAATCTGTTCCTGGGAGATCGGCTGGGTGAAGCCCGTCTGGATGCGCGTGCCGGAGGTGAAGTCGATGCCGAAGTTGATCCCTTTGCCCCCGATCGCCAGCGCGCCGATCAACAGGATCGTGCCCGATAGCGAGAAGAACCACTTCGAGGCGCCCATGAAATCGAAGCGCAGCGCCCGCTTGGCGCGAGCGGCGCCGAGCAGCGCCGGGTGGCCGATCACCCGTGAGCGGCCCATCGAACCGAGCGCCGCCTGCGTGGCGAGCACGGCGGTGAACAGCGACAGCAGCGTGCCGATGCCGAGCGTGAAGGCGAAGCCCTGCACTTCGGCGGTGGCGAGCGCGAACAGGATGAAGGCCGTCATGAACGTGACCACGTTGGCGTCGACGATCGCCGCGAAGCCGCGTTTGTAGCCGGCGGCAATGCCGGCCGGAATCGAGCGCCCGGCGCGGATCTCCTCCTTGATGCGCTCGAAGATCACGATGTTGGCATCGGCGGCGATGCCGATCGTGAGGATCAGGCCGGCGATGCCGGGCAGCGTGAGGACGATCGGGATCGCCTTGATCAGCGCGAAGTAGTAGATGCTGTAGATCGCAAGGCCGCCGATCGCGATGATCCCCAGCACGCGGTAGAACATCAGCAGGAAGATGCACACCACCAGCAGCCCCACGGCCATCGCGAGCAGACCCTGGTTGAGCGCCGTTTTGCCGAGCGTGGCGGAGACCTGCGAATGGGAGATCTGTTCCAGCTTGATCGGCAGCGCGCCCGACTGCAGCTCGTCGGCGAGGTTCTGCGCGGAGGTGAGCGTGAAGCCGCCGGTGATCTCCGAGCCGTTGGAGGCGTCGATCCCGTTGGGGTACTGCGTGTAGTCGATCGACGGCGCCGTGATCACCTGTTCGTCGAGCACGATCGCAAAGTGCTGCAGCGCCGCGGCCTTGGTGACGCCCGGCAGCTGCGCGTTTTCGCCGCGGTGGGCGATTTCCCTGGTCACCCGTTCGAACACCGCCTTGCCGTGTTCGTCGAAGCCGAAGGTCACGTCCGGCAGCCCCGAGCCGCCGCCTTCGCTCTGGTAGCCCTGCTGCGGATTGTTGATGCTGCCGCCTTCGAGCACCGGGTTGTCGTTGAGCACGTAGAAGCTGTTGGGTTCGGCCTTGACGACCTTGTTCTTGAATTCTTCGGGGTGAGCCTGCACGAGCACGGTGCCGGGGTTGACGTGCACGGCCTTTACGACCGCGTCGGCGGGCGGTTTGTAGCCGTCGGCGTACAGCTCGGCCTGCGTGTCGGCGGGGCCGCAGATCGGCTTGCCGCCGGCGCACAGCATCTTTTCGTGCTTGGTGTCGATCAGATACCACGCGCCGTAGATGCAGCCGTGGACCTGCGCGGCTGTGCAACCCTTTTCCAGCGTGGTCGCGTTGGGGTAGAGGTAGGGCTTGCGTTTGGCGGCCAGCTGCACCGCTTTGTACTCGGGTAGGCCGCAGGTCACCGACGCCGGTTCGCGTCCGCCTCCGCAGGTGACGGCGGGGTTGGTCGGTTCGGGGTTGCCCGAGGGCCCGATCACGTTGGGCTCCCAGTCGTAGAAGAGCAGCTGGGCGGTCTTGCCGACCTGGTCTTCGGCGCGCTTGACGTTGGTCACGTCGGGCAGCGAGACATTGATTTCGCTGCCCCCGTACAGCTGAATTTCCGGCTGCGCCACGCCCAGCTGGTCGACGCGCTTGCGCATGATGTTGATCGCGCGGTTGAGCGATTCGGAGTTGACCTTCGCGTGGGCGGTGGGAATCCCCTTGTAGATGAACGACACCCCACCCTTCAGGTCGAGGCCGAGGCGCGTCGGCTTGGTCGCGATGATGACGGCCGACACCGCCAGCAGCAGCGCGACGAGCAGCAGCACCAATGTGTTGCGTCGGCGATCGGCCATCGGGAAAAGACTACTTGTCCGGGGTAAGGACGAGCAAAAGACCGCCCTCGTCGTCGTAGGCGGGGAACATGTCGGCGCGCGCGGTGGCGGGCAGGTCGCGGTCGCCGCTGACGCGGACCGGCTTGCCGAGGGCGCGCACCCCCCACTCCAAAACGGTGCCGACGGGGTCGTCCCCGTTTGAGAACTCCAAGCCGAGCGCCTGTGCCACCGGCCGGCCGATCACCGCTTCCTCCTCCAGGCCGGTGAGCGCGAAGGAGTTCTTGCCGCAGCCGATCACCCGCCCCTCGCGGTCGCAGACGAAGAAGGCGGCGTCCGGCGCGGGGTAGTAGTCGTCGAGCAGTTCGAAGAGGAAGGCGAACCCGCACTTGGCGCAGCCCTTCGGCTGGCGGGTGAAGCCGAGGTTGCGGTCGAGCTCGCTGGAGCGGTGGCCGCAGTTGGGGCAGATGAAGGGATGGGACATGATCTGGTTGGAGAGGAGCCCGGCGAGCCCGCCTGGAGCCGGCTGCGCCATCCTCTGGACACAAAGAGTAGGGAAGGAGCCGCAAAGGGGCTCCGCCCAAATGGAACACCCCGTGGGGGCCTAGAAGAGCGCCTGCTCGCCCACGACGTCGGAGCCCGCCCCCCCGACCGGCGAGCCCAGCCAACCCGCCGGGGGCTCCAGCCCAAGATGGGCAAATGTCGCCGGAGTGGCGGCGCGACCGCGTGGGGTGCGCTTGAGCAGGCCCTCGCGCAGCAGGTGTGGCTCGTAGACGTCCTCGATCGTGTCGCGCTCCTCGCCGACGGCGACCGCCAGCGTGGAGAGGCCGACGGGGCCGCCCCCGAACCGCTCGCAGATCGCGCGCAGGATCTCGCGGTCGAGGCGGTCGAGGCCGCGCTCGTCGACCTCCAGCAGCTCCAGCGCCGCCCGCGCGGCGTCTGCGCTGAGCACGCCCTCCATGCGCACCTCGGCGTAGTCGCGCACGCGGCGAAGCAGACGGTTGGCAACGCGCGGGGTGCCGCGGCTGCGGGTGGCGATCGCCTCGGCGCCGCCCTCCTCCAGCGGGATCTCGAGGATCCCCGCGGAGCGCTTTACGATCGTCGTGAGCTCCGCGGTGGTGTAGGGCTCCAAGCGCGCCTGGATGCCGAAGCGGTCGCGCAGCGGCGTGGTGAGCAGACCCGTGCGGGTGGTGGCCCCTACCAGCGTGAAGGGCGGCAGATCGAGCGTCACCACGCGCGCGCCGGCGCCCTGACCGACGGTGATCGGCAGGCGACGGTCCTCCATCGCCGGGTAGAAGGTCTCCTCCAAGGTGCGCGGCAAGCGGTGGATCTCATCGACAAAGAAAACGCTGCGTGGCTCCAGGGCCGTGAGAAACGCCGCGATGTCTCCCTTTCGCTCCAGCGCGGGCCCGGCGGTCTGCACGAACGGCGCCCCGAGCTCGCTCGCGACGATTTGCGCGAGCGAGGTCTTGCCGAGGCCGGGCGGCCCCGCGAGCAGCAGATGGTCGAGCGCCTCCCCGCGCGCGGCGGCGGCCTCGATCGCCACGGCGAGCTGCTCGCACAGCGCGCGCTGGCCGACGAACTCGTGCAGGCGGCGGGGACGCAGCGAGCGCTCGAGCTCCTCCTCGACATCGTCCAGCTCGTCCAAGTGGGGGGTTTGGATGCGGCTCATCGGACGATCACCCCGTGCGCGCCGTGCGCAGGGCCTGCGCGATCAGCTCCTCGGCGCTGTCGCCCGTCGCCTCGCGCAGCAGCTCCTCGGCCTCGCCGTGGCTGTAGCCGAGCTCCAGCAGCCCGTCGCGGGCGAGCGTGCGCGGGCTCTCCACGCGGCGGGCCTTGATGACCGCGCTGCCGGCGCCGGATCCCACATCGATGTCCGCGCTCACCCCCACCTTCTCGCGCAGCTCGACGATGATTCGCTCGGCGGTGCGCTTGCCGATCCCCGGCACCGCCTGCAGGCGTGCCGCGTCGCCCGCCGCAAGCGCGGCCACCAGCTCCCGGGGCGGCCCGGCGGAGAGCACCGCGAGCGCCACCTTGGGGCCGACGGCCTGCACGGAGAGCAGCATCAGGAAGAGGTCGCGCTCCTGCTCGGAGTGAAACCCGTACAGCGCCAGCGCGTCATCGCGCACGATCAGGTGGGTGTGCAGCGTCGTCTCGCCGCCGACGGCGGGGACGTGGCGCAGGGTCTCTGCGGAGACAGCCGCCCGGTGGCCGACCCCCCCGCAGAGGATCACCACGTGGTCGGCACGACGCACGGCGACCTCCCCACGCAGCAGGGCGATCATGCGGAGACCGCCTCGGCCACAGCATGCGCCAGAGGCGCGGCGTTCATGTGGCAGAGCGCCACCGCGAGCGCGTCGGAGGCGTGGTCGGGAGTGGGCAGCTCGGGGAGCGACAGCAGCGTCTGCACCATCCGCGCGACCTGAGCCTTGTCCGCGCGGCCGTTGCCGCACACGGAGGACTTCACGCGCTGGGGGGTGTAGGAGAAGCACGGCACTCCGCGCTCCCCGGCGGCGAGCATCGTCACCCCACGCGCATGCCCGACGGCGAACGCGGTTTGCACGTTCTGCCCGAAGTACAGCTGCTCCAAGGCCATCGCGGCAGGGCGGTGCTCGTCGATCAGCTCCAGCACGCGCCGGTGCACGCTCGCCAGGCGCGACTCCAACGCGGTACCGGCGGGCGTGTCGATCACACCCCCGTCGAGCGCCGCCAGACGACGCCCGCGGCGGGCGACGACGCCGTAGCCGGCGTTGGCGAGGCCGGGGTCGATGCCGAGGACGATCATGGGGAGTGATTCTGCGCGGGGCGTCGGACGCCTGCCGTCCTCCACGTTTGCGACACTTGTCTGACGCAATGAAAAGGCGATCGACGAACGACCGCCGCGACGTACAATTCGACTATGGCAAGCACACCTCAAACCAAGCCGATGCGATCGTGGTCCGCCGAGGAGATCGCTCGCGAGGAGCTGGCCACTCGGTTGCGGGCCGAGCGCGATCGCAAGAAGACACCGGAGGAGCGTCTGGAGGAGACGCTGCGCCTGAGCCGGTTCATGAGCGAGCTGCGAGAAGGCGTCAGCACCGATGTTCGAACCGGATGAGCTGCTGCTGGCTCTGACGGAGGCGGGGGTCGATTTCGTCGTCATCGGCGGAGTGGCGGTCGGAGTGCACGGGTTTGTGCGCGCAACCAAGGATCTCGACATCGTCCCGTGCCCAGATCCGGAGAACCTGAAGCGGCTGGCCGATCTGCTCGTGGCACTCGATGCACAGCAGATGGGCGTCGGCGACTTTGCGCCCAAGGAGTTTCCGTTCGACCCGACCGATCCGGCGCAGCTGGCAAATGGCGCCAACTTCCGCCTTGAAACGCGCTTGGGCGCTATGGACATAATGCAATGGGTGCCGGGGATCGACGCCGAGCTCGCCTACGAAGAACTTGCGCCACGCGCGATGACGGTGGACTTTCGGGGAATTCAGATCCAAGTGTGCGACCGCAAGCACCTGCGGACGATGAAGCTCGCGGCAAGCCGTCCGCAAGATCTCGTGGACCTGGCCCAGCTGGACGCCGGCGAGCCCGTCTAGACGTGCCGCTCAGGACCTTCCCCGAAGCCGCCACGGCGCCGCGCCCGAGGCCCACAGGTCGTTGAGCGCAACGGTGTCCTTGTAGGTGTCCATGCACTCCCAGAAGCCCTCGTGGCGAAAGGCGCGCAGCTGATCCGCCGCGGCGAGCCGCTGTAAGGGCTCGCGCTCGAGCACGGAGTCGTGCGCTAGGTAGTCCAGCGCGGCGGCGCGCAGGCAGAGGAAGCCGCCGTTGATCCAGTGCTCGGAGCGGGGCTTCTCGCGGAAGCCGAGCACGCGGCCGTCCTCGCCGTCGAGCTCGGCCACGCCGAACTGCAGCTCGGGGCGCACGACGGTGATCGTGGCGAGCGCCCCATGTCCCTCGTGGAAGCGCAGCAGCCGCGTCAGGTCGATGTCGGCGAGGCCGTCGGAATAGGTGAGGCAGAACGTGGACTCTCCCGCCAGCAGCCCCTCCAGCCGCTTCACTCGCCCGCCCGTGGGGGTATCCAGGCCGGTGTCCACGCACTGCACCCCCACCCCCTCCGGCCAGCCCCGCGCGGCGGCGAAGCGCTCGACCAGCTCGCCACGGTAGCCGGTCGCCAGCAGGAAGCGGCGGAAGCCCTGGGCGGCGTACAGCTCGATCACGTGCTCCACGATCGGGCGCCCCCCGATCTCGATCAGCGGCTTGGGGATCTCCCGGGTGCGCTCGCGCAAACGGGTGCCGCGCCCGCCGCAGAGGATCACGACGGGTGGCAGGACGGGGGTGGTCATTGGCGATCGTCCACGTGCGTTGGCGGCACATGCGGGCGCGTGGGGGGCGGGGCTTCCTTACCCCGCCACTACCGTTGGCGCACAGGCCAGCCTCATCCTGCCACCCGCGCGAGCAGGTCGGCCGGCACGTCGAAGTTGGCGTGCACCGCGGAGACGTCGTCGTTCTCTTCGAGGCCGTCGATCAGCTTCATCAGCTTCACGACCTGGCCCTCGTGCTCGATCGGCACCAGGCTGGAGGGCCGGTAGGTGAGCTCGGCGCTCTCGAGCTCCACGCCTGCCGCCTCCAGCGCCCGGCGCACCGGGGTGAAGTCGGCCAGCGGCGTGATCACCTCGAAGACGTCCTCGTCCTCCGAGATGTCCTCCGCGCCGGCCTCCACCGCCGCCAGCAGGTCGTCCTCGGTGTAGCGAGATGCGTCCACCACGACAACGCCCTTCTTCTCGAACAGATAGGCCACCGAGCCGGGCTCGCCGAGCGAGCCCCCATATTTGGTGAAGAGGTTGCGCACGTCCGGCCCCGTGCGGTTGCGGTTGTCGGTGACGGTCTCGACCAGCAGCGCCACCCCGGCGGGGCCGTACCCCTCGTAGATCACCGTCTCCAGCGCCTCCCCGTCGCCGCCCTCGCCGGTGCCCTTGGCGATCGCGCGCTCGATGTTGTCCTTCGGCATCGACGCCGCTTTGGCCTTGCGGATCGCGTTCTCCAGCGCCGCATTGGAGTCGGGGTCCCCCCCGCCCTCGCGCGCGGCGACGGTGACGGCGCGCGCCAGCTTCGTAAACGCCGCCCCGCGGCGGGAGTCGACGATCGCCTTCTTGTGCTTGATGCTCGACCACTTGGAGTGTCCTGACATGGCAGTGAGGATACTTGGGGCCTGCGCGTGAGGCCGTTCGAAGCGCATAGGATTGCGAGCGATGCCGACCCCACTACCCGAGATCTTCAAGGCCTACGACATCCGCGGGCTGTACGGCGAGCAGATCGACGGCGAGATCGCCGAGTCGATCGGCCGTGCCTTCGCACGGGTGCTGGCGCAGCTGGAGGGCAAGCCCGTGGGCGAGCTGCGCGTGGGGCTGGGGCGCGACATGCGCCTCACGGCGCCGGAGCTCGTGGCGCGCTACAGGGAGGGCCTGCTGGCCGAGGGCGTGCACGTGCTCGACGCAGGGCAGGTGGGCACCGAGATGCTCTACTACCTCGTCGGCTCGCGCGCGCTCGACGGCGGCTTGATGTGCACCGCCTCGCACAACCCGAAGGCGTACACCGGCTGCAAGCTGGTGCGCGAGGGGGCGCTGGCGCTGTCGGGCGACAGCGGCATCCAGGACATCCGCCGGCTGATCGAGGCCGGGCTCGACGGAGATGGCAGCGGTGGTGCCAGCGGTGGCCATACCGCCCACGGAACGGTCGAGGAGGTGGACGTCTACGCCGAGTTCCAGGAAGCGGCGCTGGGCTTCATCGACCCCGAGACGATCCGCTCGGTCAGCCGATCCGGACAGCCCCTGAAGGTGGTGGTGGACGGCGGCAACGGGATGGCCGGCCCGATGGTGGGGCCGCTGCTGGAGGGGTTGGGGCTGGAGCTGATCGAGACCTACTGGACCCCCGACGGCAACTTCCCCGATCACGAGCCCAACCCGCTGCTGCCCGAGAACCGGCAGTCCGCGATCGACAAGGTGCTCGCGACCGGCGCCGACCTCGCGATCGCCTGGGACGGGGATGCCGACCGCTGCTTCTTCATCGACGACACGGGAGAGTTCGTGGACGGCGACTTCCTCACCGCGCTGCTGGCGGAGTCACTGCTCGCAAAGCACCCCGACGAGGCGATCCTCTACGACGTGCGCGCCTCGCGCGCGGTGCCCGACACGGTACGCCGCGCCGGCGGGACTCCGTACGTCAACCGCGTGGGGCACGCCTTCTTCAAGACGCGCATGCGCAAGGAGGGCTCGCTGTTCGGTGGTGAGGTGTCTGGGCACTATTACTTCCGCGACTTCTACTGCGCCGACTCCGGCACGCTGCCGGCGCTGCTGATCCTCGAGCAGCTCTCGCGCACCGGCAAGCGCATGTCCGAGCTGCTGGCGCCCTACCGCGAGCGCTACTTCATCTCGGGTGAGATCAACTCCGAGGTGGCCGACCAGCAGGGCAAGATGGAGCAGATCGCCGAGCGCTATGCCGATGCCGAGCAGGCCCACCTCGACGGGATCTCGATCGACTACGAGGATTGGCACTTCAACGTGCGCCCCTCCAACACCGAGCCGCTGCTGCGCCTATGCCTGGAGTCGCTGCGCTCGCACGAGGACATGGAACGCCGCCGCGACGAGGTGCTGGCGCTGATCCGCTCATGAGCCCCACGCCCGCAACCACGCAGGAGCAGGCACAGGAGGCCGCGATGCTGGAGCGCGCTGCGGCCGAGGGGATCCATCGCCTGGCGATCCCCACCCCCTTCGCGGTGGGCCGCGTCAACGCCTACCTGATCGAGGACGACCCGCTGACGCTGGTCGACTCCGGGCCCAACTCCGCCAAGGCCCTGGACGAGCTCGAACGGGCGCTCGCGGCACGCGGGCACGCGATCGAGGATCTGCAGCTGCTGGTGATCACCCACCAGCACATCGACCACATCGGCCTCGCCGCGATCCTCGCGCGGCGCTCGGGGGCACAGGTGGCTGCCCTGGAGGGCCTCGACCGCCGGCTGCGCGACTTCCGCAGCGAGTCGGAGCTCGACGACCGCTTCGCGGCGCGAATCATGCTGCGCCACGGGGTGCCCACCGACGTCGTCACCGCGCTGCGCGCGGTCTCCGCCAGCTTCCGCGCGTGGGGCTGCACCGTCGAGGTCGATCGCCCACTCGCGGCGGGTGAGACACTCGAGCTGCGCGACCGCACGCTACGGGTGCTGCACCGCCCGGGCCACAGCCCCTCGGACACGGTCTTCCACGACGAGCGCCGCTCGCTGCTGATCGCCGGCGACCACCTGCTCGCGCACATCTCCTCCAACCCGCTGATCGCGCGGCCGCTGGAGGTGGAGGGCGACTACGCCGGAGACCGCCCACAGGCGCTGATCGCCTATCTCGAGTCCCTGCAGCAGACGCGCACGATGGATCTGCAGCTGGTGCTCGGCGGCCACGGCGCCCCGATCGCCGACCACGCCACGCTGATCGACGAGCGCTTGCATATGCACGAACGGCGCGCCACCAAGATCCACGGCCTGCTCGCCGAGCGGCCCCGCACCGCCTACGAGCTGGCGTATGAGATGTGGGGCAACGTCGCCGTCACGCAGGCCTACCTGACGATCTCCGAGGTGCTCGGCCACGTCGACCTGCTGCTGCGCGAGGGGCGCGTGGTGGAACGGGTCACGGCCGGGATCGCGCGGTTCGAGGCGTCATAACGGCATAGCCTGGGCAGCGCAGTGGCATAGCGAGACGGCCACCTTTGGGCAGCCCGGCATACGCCGCCTCCTGTCAGCTGGCCTGCAAAGCCTGCACGAGCCCCGGAAGCTCCGCGTCGGGGGCCGCCGCCAGACGCTGCAGGCGATGCTCCTCGTCCGGCAGCGCGGCGAGCGCCTCTCTGACCAGCCGGCGCAACTCGATCATCTCCTCGTCGCTGCGTGGCTCACCTGCAAGCGCCAAGATACGCAACGTCGAGCTGATCCCGCCAAGCGTATGCTGAAGATGCTCCTCGCGGGTCCATGGCGAGGAGCGGGCGATCGCCGGCTCGCAGTGATAGCAGCGCCAGGTCTCCTCGTCGGCGCGATACCACTCGTGGGCGCCACAGTCGCGGTGGCCCTTTGATAGGAGATCCGCGAGGGCTACGGGAAGGTGCCCGCGCATCCAGGTCCTGAATCTATAACGACCCCCACGCATGCTCACCATGCTATCTCCTCACCCTCGCCGTCCTTACCGCTGCTTGCGCTTGCTTCGCAGTCCACGAAACTTCTCCTCGCGCTGGTAGCGGCGGCGCTCCGCAGCCGGAAGGCTCTTGTCACGCGCGGCGACTGACCTCATCGTCGCTGAGGTTCTGAAATTCGCTCTCCCGTTGCCGTCGTCCCATCGGCGAGGCAGAGTAGATCGTGCTTGGGACGAAACTCTCGGCCGAACCAAACCCTCCCCAGAAACGACAACGTGCGCTAAAGTCTTTGACAGTTCACTGATCGGACGTACAGGACAGCCGTGGTCGGCAGGGGCAGGCACAGAGTGAGGGGATCGATGTGGTCGCGCCAAACGGGGAGGGAGCAGTGGACAGCGCCACCGCCAACCCGCACCTGAACGTCTTCGACCCCTACCGCGACCTCGGTCCCAGCCACGAGGACCAGCTGACGCGCGCGGCGATGATCGTACTGCGGCTCGTTCCCCTCGCCCGCGAGACGCTGCTGCGCTCGATCGGGGAGCCCTCGCAGAGCGAGCTGCCCGACTGCACGGTGGACATGCAGGCGACGCACATCGTCGACGCCTCCGAGGAGTCGGCCGCCGGCGGAGAGGTCAAGCGGGGGCGCCTGGTGAGCGTGTTCCTCACGCCCGACACCGAACCGGCGGAGGGCGACGGCGAGGTCAAAGACACCAGCCGCGGGCAGCGCTTCGACGGCGTGCTGCGCTTCGACCCCGAGCTGGTGGTGCTGCTGGAGAGCAAGGTGTGCACCCGCTGGGCGCGGCGCAACGGGCACCGCGTCGGCGAGCTCAACCTCGGCAGCGCGCGCTTCGCGCAACGGCGCACATGCGTGCTGCGCTGGCACGACCTTTTGGAGTCGTGGTGGCGGCTGGTCGAGCTGGCGGTGCTCTCCCCGGCCGAGCGCGCACTGGTGCAGGACCTGCTCACATACGCCCACCAGGACTTCGGCCACCTGCTGCCGTTCGGCTCGCTGCGCCGCGTCGGCGCCGACCCCGTGCGGCGCAAGTGGCGCTTGCGCTCGCTGCTGCGCGAAGCGACCGGCCTGCAGCCCGAGCGCGTGGGCCTCGCGCACGTGCGCCTGGACACCGCGCTGGGGGTGATCTCGATGCAGCGCGCCGCCCTCGACCTCGACGGCGACGAGCTGATCCTGCACTTCTGGCCGGGCGAGCTCAAGCGCCAGGCCGAGCACCTCTACGGCGCCGGACACGTAGAGCGGCTGGTCGAGCTGCAGCAGGACGAGCGCCACGGAGGCAACCACGGCGCAAGCGGCAACGGAGGAGGAGGAGGAGGAGGAGGAGGGTGGCACATCGAGCCCCAGCCGCAGCTGGGCTTTCGCAACGCCCCAGCGCGCACCCGGGTCTACCTCACCTCACGCCTGGACGCCGCCACCTACATCCGCCGCTGGCAGGGCGAGGATTGGAGTCAGGTAGGCGCCCACGGCCCCGATACGATCCTCCCGGAGCTGTGGCCGTGGCTGTTGCGCCGCCGCCACGCCTCGGCGCGCGACAAAGCGCGTTTGGAACCCTTCCTGCGCACGCTCGGCCGCCGCGCCGCCCACCTGCGTCCCTCGATCCACGTGTCGCGCTCATGGCCGTTCGAGGAGGCGGTCGCGCTCGACGACGAGGGGCTGCTGGCCGGGGAGATCCACGATGCGATCAACCGCGTGCTGGACCTGCTCGAAGAGCCGCTGATTCTGTTGCCTACCGAAGCCCCCGAGCAGCACGAATCTCCTCCAGAAATAATCGGTACCGCCACTCGTCGGGGGTGAGCCCGGGCTCGGCGATAGAAGTGCCTACCAACGCCCGGCAGAGCATCAGCCTTCTTCTGATTCTTCGACGAGTTCGGAGTTGGCCATCTCTATTTTCGAGTTGAGCGTTGCGATCGTGTTCTTGCTCGTGGGGAGACCGAGTTTCGCGTCGATGGCCTCGTCGACCAGGGCAGACCCGCAGCCGCTGGCCTTCGGGACCGCGAACCCGCTGCTGACCAGCGCGACGCCAGTCGTGAGCAGAATCCCGCCGTGTTCAATGGACCTCTGTTTGCCGGGGCTGCCGGTAAGTCCCCCGCTCGTCGTGGCGGTCGTCAGGCTCAGCTCGATCGGGTGCGAGTTGGATCCGACGGAGCATTCGGCCCCCAGCTGGGGGCTCACCAGCCGTACCTTGATCGGCAGCGTAAGGGCCAGCGGCTTCGTGAGCAGCGCGATCGAGCTCGTCGGCGCGGCCAGTTCGGTCACGGCCTCGAGCGACTGTCCGAACAGGCCACCGGGGAGCGGTTGCCCCACCTTCGTCAGCGTTTCTCCGTCGAGGGCGCCCGCCAGGCGTTTGACGAACGCTTCTTCTTCTTCGAGCAGCCCGCCATCCAGAACCATGGTCTTCGCGAGCGGCACGACCGTCTTGCCAAGCGTTATATAGCCGCCTTCGACCGGGGCGTAGAGGCACCCGTCCACTTGCGCGGCATGCGTCGGGCACTGGGCGAACACGGCATACCCGCCCGTGGGTGCCGCGACCGCGGTGGGAGTCCCCGAACATGCCAGAGCGACCGCAACTGTCGCCCCGCCAACAATCCATTTTTTCACCTGTGCCTCACTTTCTTCCGTTTGGGTTTTTCCTTGCTCTTCCCGCACCCACTGACCGCGATCGGCGTTGACTCATCGATCCTCGCGCCGTTCTGCGCGATAAATTCGGTGGGCATCTTCAGTTTCTTGGTACAAAGGTTGCCGATGGCCGCCAGCGCCGAGTACTTCCCCTGAGCCAGAGTGAGCGTGCACCTGCTGAACGGGACGTCCGGGACCGTCTTGAACGTCGTGCTCGTGATCCCGGCGTGGCTGATGTGCGTCGTGCCGACCAGGTCGATCTTCACGCCATAGCCCTGCAGCACCATCGTCAGCGACGGGAACGCTTCGCCGCCGTGCGATACGAAGATCGCCGGGCCTTCGAGCGGGACGGGCAGCAGCGGCGTCGTGACCTTTGCGTAGCCGATCTTCGAGGCCGTCGGGCAGTTCGCCGGGTTGGCTTCGAACTGCGCGTTCGTGCACGCCTTCTGCAGCGTCGTCGGTCTTGACGGGAGCTGCTTGGGGAGATCGACCTTGACCTTCGCGATCTCAGACGCGGTGCCGAACGACCCGATCGGGTAGGACAACGTCGCGGTCAACCCCGCCCCGTCGGCTTTGGTCGTCTTGGCCGGCGTCGAGACCGCGAATTTGGGTGTGAACTTCAGCGCCTGGCAGTTCGTGACCTGGAACGGGATCGACACGTTCGCGCTCGTCCCTTCGGCGCTGCCGACCGTCCCCGTGATCGCCGTCTTGTCGCAGTTGGTCGGGTTGAACGTAAACCGTTTCCTTGTAATGTTGACGTTGACGTGCTTGATCTGCAACGGGATTCCGTCGATGATCGTCGGAATCGCGTGCGGACCCGACGGGTCGGTCGTGACAGTCAACGCCGCCGTCGTCGGGTTGACTTCGATCTTCGCTCGCACCACGACCGGACGGCCTTCCTGCAGATCGAACGGGCCCGCCGTGGCCGGGTTCTCGATCGAGAGGCCAAACGGCGCGCCGTCGTAGGGGCCGGTCAGATACACCTTGCGGCCGCTCACCGTGAACGGATCGTCGCCCAGACCGACCGAGACAATCGTTTCGCCGATTTCAGAGCCCGCGCCACACGTACCGGCATTGGCCTGTGCTTCACCGCACAGTTCGACACCGGAGAGGATTCCCGACAGGCCCGCGGGGTAGTGCAGCGTGACCTGCTGGATGTGCTGCCGGCCGTCTTCGCGCGACAATGTGGTCGTCAAGTCGCTGAACGAGCCCGCGTTGATGTTCGGCATGCCCGCCGACAGCGAGGGTGAAATTGGCAGGGCCTGACATGGATACGTGCACCCGCTGCCGTTCGGGCCGGCGCCGATCGAGAATTCCGAGGATGGGTTCTGTGTTTCCTCGCTCCATGCCCCGAACGAAGCCTGCGTCGTGTACGAGCCGCAGTACGCCGGGGTCGCCAGCGGCGCACGGTCGGTCCCGCAGAATTCCAGCTTGAGGCTCGAGAACGGTAGTTGCGGCGTGTTCTTGAATGTGGTCCGGATCTGGCCCGGTGCGAGCCCGTTCGCGACGCCTTCTTCGCCCAGTTCGACCTGGCCCGGGAGCTTGATCAACACGCCACGTTCCGGTTCTTCTGCCACCAGATACATCGCGACGAGGCTCCCGAACGGGTTATCCAAGGGGGCGCTGAGCGATGAGAAGTTCTCCGGCGCGGCGAGGTACGCGGAGCCTTCCAGACACATTTTATTCGGGCGTTTCGCCGAATAAAACGTGCGCCCTGGCCCACCAACCAGCACCGGCCGTACGAGGTAAAGAAGGAAGACCGGGCCGGCTTAAGACAAGCTACGAAGCAGCTCCTCATCCCCTCGGAAGACGCCGGGGCGGTGAAAACCCCCGCCCTACTCAAGTTCTTTTGGTCCTGCTTCACCAGCGTCATGCCGTCCTCTCTCCTCATGGGCCCCATCCATTTCCTCGACTACCGTCGCTGGGACGTCCCCGGCCCATGCATGCATTAGCGGCTGATTTGATTGCTTGCTCCGTCGCCACGCGCGTCACTGCGAAGTCCCCCGACTCCACGCGCGTGGGACGCGGTGTCTCTAGGTCACTTCTTCTTCCCCGCCTTCTTCTCCTTAGCCACCGGGTACTTCTTTTTGGCGGCCTTTTCGCACTTTGCCTTCTTGCTCTTTGACTTATCCTTTTTGCACTGCTTCAGCGCCGCCGCGAGCCTTTCCTTGTTCGTCAGCGTCTTGACCGTCGTCCCGTTGGGCTTTTCTTCCTTCGGGAACGCGATGCTCGGGCTTGCGACCAGCGGCGGCGAGGCCGGGGGGGCGATCAGGGTGGGGAAGCCGGGCGTCGTGAACGACTCGGGCTGGCCTTCCCTGGTGCCGTCGACGCTACTCGCCGTCACACGGTAGTAGTACGTCGTGCCGGGCTGCAATTCGCCCAACGTCAGGCTCACCGTTTCGGTCGTGGAACCACCGATGCTGCCCAACCCGGTCACGGGACCGTAGTTGTTTGGCGTGGTGCCGATTTCAAAGCCGTACTCGGTCTGCAGGCCGCTCGTACTGACCGTGCCCAACAGCGTCGCCGAGTTCTGGCTGACGTTGCTGACACCGCCGGTGGTGACCACCGGCGGGGTACTCCCCAGGGTCGTGAACGTTTCTTCTTTACCGACGCCCTGGACCCCGTACCTGTTTGTCGCCACGAGCTCGTAGCGATACGTAGTCCCAGGCAGCAGGCCGCTGACCGGCGTCGGGCCGGCCGCTTGTGTTCCTTCCCCCGAACCAGCACTGACCGGGGCCGTCGTTTCGCCTTCCGTGGAGGGGTTGGGGGTGCCTTTGGCTAGCGCCGCTTGGTAGGCCGGTTCGCTGATGTACTCGAAGGAGTAGCTGGTTTCCGCACCTTTAGGATCGACCTCACCCGAGAGTGTCGCACTTGTACCGGTGATGTTCTGCACTTCGCCGGTTGTGGCCGACGGTCCGGTGTATGTCGTGAAGGACTCGATCGGGCCATCGACCGGCTTGCCCCCGTTCGCGTTTGCTTTGTGTCTACTTACCGCGTTTTCAGCGACGGCTCGATAGTAATAGTTTTCGCCTGGCCGCAGAGAAATTAGTTCGCCGTCGACCGAGAACGGTTTGTTGAGTTCCTTTTCTGGTAGTTCGGGAAGTTCGCTCTTACCGACTACCGTCGCTTGCGAGGTACCGAGCTCGGCCGCTTCGGTCGCGTATTCGAACTCGTATTTCGTACCCAGAATAAAGACGGGATTGACCGTGGCTTCGGCCCTCGCGCTGGTCGAGGTCAGCGCGGAGACCTTCTCGTTTTCGACGAACGGCAATTTTGTGTATGCCTGCACGTTGCCTGTGGTCGTGCCGCCGTTGGTGTTCGTCGCCACGACCCGGTAGTAGATGGTTCCAGTCGTTGCCATCGGGACGCCTACCGCTTCGACGTGCTGTTCGCCGAACCCTGAGATCGTCGGAAATGGTTCTTCGGGCGCGTTCTGGGCGTTTTCGAGCTTGTTTTCGCTCACCGACCCTTCCGTCGAGTATTCGAAGTGGTATGTGGTTTCTTCATTCTCCGGGTTGACGTTCGCTTCGAGGGTCGCCGGGTAGTTTGCTTCTTCGGCGAAGGTGCTCGACGCGCTCTCGCTGATGACTTCGGGCGCCGCGGGGAGCGTTGTGAACGGTTCCTGCGATCCCGTGGCCGCTTTGGACTTGTACGCGACGAGACAGAACACGTATTCGACGTTTGGCTCCAAGCCCGTCACCGTGGTTTCCACGGATATCGGGGAATCGCCGATCAGGTTAGTGCCGCCGTTATCGAAGGGAGTGCTCACGCTACCTGGTTCGGTGCAGCTCGAACCCGCGCCGGCATGATAGGAGAAGTAGTAGCCAACGCCACCTTGCGCTCCTCCGGGGTTCAATTTCCCATCAAGCGTGGCCGAGGTTGCTGTGACCAGTTCGACTTTTTCCGTCACCGGCGTCGCCGGCGCAGCCAACGGCGTCACACTGTGTTGGAAGAACAGAACCTCGTTAGCGCCCGGCTCGGCCACATACGCATAGCCGCTCGTGCCGGCTGTGGGATTGACCGCGAGGCTACCCGCTCCACCCAACAACCCTTCGCCAAAGTTTTCGATCGGTGACTCGGCAGGGCTGAACGCCGCGACACTCGTACCGTCGTCGATGTAAACGTCGTTGCTCGCCGGGTCGACCGCTACCCCGCTCACCCCTTCCACGCCGCCGAACACTTCGCCGGCCGTCCCTTCTCCTGCGCTGTTGAGCTTCGCGACGATGCGGCTTCCTCGGTAAACAACATAGGCGTTGTCGTTGGAATCGACCGCAAAGCCGGGCTCCGCGAAATATGCCGCCTGCTGCGATTTGTGTTCGGAGGCAAGCACGTTCACGAGGGCGTCGGTGTAACTGACGATTTCACCACCTTCGTTGGCGGCGATTCCCTCGTAGACCCAGACCACGCCATTCGGGTCTACCGCGACACCGAGCAGCCCACTAAACGCGGTGCCGCCCGAGCCCTTCGTGATCTGCCCCAGATATTTGCCGTTGGCTTCGAACTTATCGATCACATCGTTGCCGGTGTCCGTCACGTACACGTCCCCGAACGAGGGGCTGCTCGGGTCGCTGTTGTCGACCGCGATGCCTTCCGGGTTGGAGAACGCTTTCGCGGGAGTCGCGCTGCCGTTGAACTGACCTTCGTATTTACCGGCCGAGTCGAACCACTCCACACGGTTGTTGCCTTTGTCGACGACGTAGACGTCGCCCGCGTTCGGGCCGGTCGTCGCATTGTTCACGGCGACCCCAGACGGTTGCTTGAACTGGCCCGCTCCCGAACCTCCCGAGCCAAACGCGCCGACGGCGCCCCACTGTTCGGCCGCCAACGCCGGGGTCGCGGCGATACCCAGCGCCACCAGACCCAATATGAGCGGGGTGGCGATTTTAGCTACGCCACGAGCGTGTGGCGACCGACGGTTTGTGAGCTTGCCGGACGCTGTGAGTTGGGACACTCGGTTTTTCACGACTGTGCCCTCCGGCCATTGGTGGACTTTCGCGCCTTGCTAGCTTTTTTCGCCTTCTTCTTTTTCTTGACCGCCTGCTTCTCCTTCGGGCAGCCGGTGACGCCGATCTTCGTCGACTCGTGGATTTCGGCGCCGTTCTGGGCAACGATCGCGGTCGGCATCGCGAGACTCGACGTGCAGAGGTTCCCGATCGCCGTGAGCGCGGAGTAGGGGCCCTCGGGGAGGTAGAGCTCGAAGGATTCGAACGGGACATCGGGGACGGTCTTGAACGTTGAGCTCGTGATCCCCGCCTTGCTGATGAACGTCGCGGCGACGACGTCGACGCGGACACCGTCGCCCTGCAGCACGATCTCAAGCGACGGGAACGCTTCGCCGCCGTGAGAGACGAAATACACCGGACCCGTCAACTGGACGGGCAGTACGGGCGTGTTGACCCTGACGGTCCCGATCACGGATGGGGCGGGGCAGTTCGCGGGGTTGGCTTCGAACACGGCGGCCGTGCACGCTTTCTGCAGCGTCGTCAGGCGCGAGGGGAGCTGCTTTGGGAGATCGACCTTGAACGAGTGGATGTCCGCCTGCGTGCCCTGACCCGTATTGGGGAAGGTGACCTTCGCGTCGAGGCTCGCACCAGCAGCCCTGGAGGTCTTACCGGACGTCGAGACCGTGAACTTCGGCTGGAACTTCAGCGCCTGGCAGTTCGTGACCTGATAGGAGGAGGACTCGACCGCGCTCGCGGCCTGCGTATCCGTGAGCGTCCCGTCGATCGCCATTTTATTACAAGACGTCGAGTTGAACATGAATTCCGGACGGTTGATCGTCACGTTCACGAGCCGCAGCTGCAACGGGATGCCATCGAGCTCCGTCGGCAACGGGTCGGAGGTGATCGTCAACGCGGACGTTTCGGGGTTGACGCTGATCGCAGAGCGATTGACGACCGTGCCCTGGCCCGTCGTACCCGAGAGCGTGTAGGGGCCGGCCTTCGCGGGAACGAGGATCGACAGGCCATACGGAGCGCCCTTGTACGGGCCCGTGATGAACACCTTCCCGCCCTTCACGAGGAACGGGTCCGCACCGGGGCCCGTCTCGACGGTCGTTTCGCCGATCTGACTTTCCGGGCCGCACGTGCCCGCGTTCGCCTGCGGTTCTTCACACAGCTTGACATGCGAGAGCATCCCCAACAACCCTGGGGGAGTGCGAACCTGAATCCCGTTGAGGAACCCATCGTCATCGCCGCGCCCGAAGGAGACCGAGAAGGGCGAGTACCCACCCGCCTGGTTACTCGTCGTACCAAAGCTGAACGACGGATTGAACTGCGCGCCAAAGCAGTTTTCGCTGATGTAGAACTTCGATTCAGGCGTCGCGTCGGGCGTGAACGGCGTGCTCCACGCCGTCAGATCGGCCGTCGTATGCACTTCTCCGCAGGTACGGGGGTTGGCGAACGCCGCGCGCTCACCACCCTGCAACGTCAGCTGGAACTCTGAGAACGGCAACTGCGGGGTTTCGTTGAACGTGGCTGTGATCTGACCCGTCTGCTGGTTGATCTGCCCTGTCCCTTCGAGCTTGACGACGATCCCGCCTTCGCCTTCGCTTGAGAACTGCACGAACACACGGATCATCCTGCCGTCCGCCGCATCCGCGGGCGTACACACCCCACCCGCCCCAGTACATTCCGGGGCGCCGAGATACACCTGGCCCGTCAACTGTTCTTCCAGCGCCGGCGTCTTTACGCGCACAGTCCCGATCTGCGAGTCGCGCGGACAGCTACCCGGGGTCGCGGGTCGCGCCTGCCCCCGTTCATCCGCGGGACCGTAGAACTGTTCGCTCGTGCATACCCCCAACCCATCCGCCACCGACGGCGAGATCACCGTACCCGCCGGGAACGTCACCGTCGTTTTCTTCACATCGGGCGTCGCCAACCCTTCGGCTTCGGTGTTTTGCGGCAACGTCAGTTTGAAGGAGTAGCCCGCCGGCGCGCCCGCTTCCAGCGTGTCCGGCAGCATCGACACGGACGGCTTGAACGAGAGCTGGCCACAGCCCGTGGCCGTGCCCATCGGGGCTGCGGCCGTTCTTGGGCCGGCGAAGTTCCCCGGCGCTTCCCAGGAGTCCGTTTCCACGGCGCCCGTGAGCGGGGTCGAGCACTGTGACGGGTTCGTCAAAAACGGGACGCGCTGCTGATACACGGTCTTTATTATCCCCGAACCCCCTCCGTTGTATTCTTCGATTCCGGGACCATTAAAACTGATCTGCGGGCTAAAATGTTCTCTGAGAAAGAACCGCCCGGCAGTGGTCTTGACGCCCGCGTCGGGACCGGGGCCGTCGTGTTCGGCCGGATCCCCCCAGACCGTGACCGAGGCCATGTACACCTTCGCGCCACCGGTGATATCCGGGGCCGTCACACGCGCGTTGTATTCCCCGTCGGAGAGCACGCTCGTGTCGAGCCGCACCGGGAAGAAGATCGCGTTGAACGCGAGCGCGAGCGGCTCACCAGGCGCCGGAGCGATGTTATACACCGCCACCGTAAGCACGAGACGCCCTATCACGCTTTGGACGATCAGCGTTGCCGTCCCTATCATCGTGTTGCGGGGACAGTGCGCCTCATTGACGACTTCAGCCATCGTACAACGCGCCACCCCCACGGTCGTACCGACGAGCCCCCGTGGCAGATCGACGCTGATGTCCTTGGGCGAAGCCGCCGGTTCGGACTCGAGAGCACAGAAGGCCGCCGGGAGCGGTGTCCCATTTCCACCAGTGCAGTGTTCATCTTCCGCTTTCCCGTCCGGACTAATCGTGTTCAGGAAGACCTCACTGGTGAAGTTCGCATGGCCACCGGCTTGGCTGGTCGAGGTGGCCGCCAGCGACCCCCCCTGCGCCACCCCGTATTCGGGCGACGCGATACTGATCGTGACCGGGTCGCTGACTGACGCGCTGACGGCGCCGCCGCCCGACACCGACGCTTCGTTCACTTCACCGGAGCCTTCAACGTGGGATTCGACATCCACGCGGATCGTGACGACGAGCGTATCACCAGGATCAATCAGTTCGGAGGTCGTACAGGAAGGAGTCGCCGAGAGCGTGCAGGCCAGGCCAGGACCATCAGGCGGCCCGTTCTGTTCTGCGGTGCTTCCGCTCGACCCCACGCCGCTTAGTTCCCCAAATGGCTCGTGATACGTGTTGACGCCAAATACTTCGATCGCTTTCAACCCAGCTGGTAGCGAGTCGGCGATCGTGACCGGAGAGACAACCGGGCTATTAGTCGCACACAGTTTGAACGGTGAAAACGCCGGCCTCGGGGCTTTCGTTTCGGTTTCGACCGCGATCTGTTCAGCGGTGCAGCCGGTCGAGGCGCCTCCGACGTTGACCGCGGTCACGATGATCGCGTCGGCACCGGATTGATCGCCGGGCTTGAAGTTGGTTGGGGTGTCAACCGACAGGATCTTCCACACCGGTCCGGTTGTTTCGGCCTGAGCAGCAGCACTGAACGTGCCAAATATACAGAGAGCAAAGAGGATGGTAATCAATCGCTTGAACATGTTCACTTGCTCCTCTTCGCAGACTTTTTAGCTTTATGTTTCTTGATACATTTGTTTTTCTTGTTCTTCACATAAATCTTTTTACATTTGACCGTCTTTGTGGTGGTTTTCGCTGGTGGGGGCAGTGGTGTTACTTCGGGGGCTGGGTTGCCGAGGTCCGCGAATGTTGCGCTGGCGGGCGGGGTCAGCGGTGAGGGGACGTTCGGGGGGCCCTGACAGACTGCGCCTTCGCACGGCACCGCCGCCGGCGGGAGCGGTTCGCCTTCGTGAGGAACGCGCGCGTCGTAGACGTCGTAGCCACCATCCGTATCTCCCGGGACGAGGCCTTCGGCGGTCGAGAAGAAGACATCGTCGCCATTTTCGCTGCTGCCAATCAAATAGGAGTCACGCGGGCTCTTGCCGGTCGAGATCAGGTAGACGACACCGTTCTCCCACTCATACACGTCGCGTCCCTGGGCCCTAAATCCCTCTTCTTCTTGATACGCCACTTCCGGTGAGTTGGTGTTCGTGTCCTGGGGGACGAGTGGGTCGGCCGAATCGAAGAAGATCCGATCCCCGTCGGCGGAGATCGCGCGCTCTTCGACGGTCCCCGTATATCCTTCTCCTGAGGGTTCGAATGTTGTTTCGCCGCCCTGTAGTACCGACATCCACGCGTCGCCACGTGGCGTCACGCCAGGGGGCGCACAGGAGACGCAGCCGAGCGTGTTCGCCGGCGCGTCGTAGCGGTAGATCTGTTCGGTTCCCGGCGAAGTTGTCCCGTTGTTAGTCGGGTGGGTACCACCATTGTTGAAGCCCGCGATCAAAGTGGACGTGACGAACGCGAGCGCCGACCCGTCGCTGGACATCTGGGCGTCAGAGATGTATTCGCCTTCGCCGGAGGAGGGGGCACCGGGCAGCTGCACGATCGGCGTGACGCCCCCGCCGCCTGGGCCGGCGGACCACAGCTCCAACTGCGCCTGTTCGCCTTTCACGCTGGGGCGCACGAACGCGAACGAGGAGCCATCGGTGTCGGTCACGACGATCTGCCCGGTCACGTTCGGGAGGTATGCCAGTTCACCCGTGCTCAGATCGAAGTCATAAGTCTTCGGTTCCGCGCCGGGGGAGACTTCCTCGGCGGGACCGGTCAGCGCGTCGTCGCTCTGGAAGAACGCCTGCGAGCCGTCAGGCGATGCGAAGACGTACGATCCATGGAAGGGGACATTGGCGTGTGTTGGATTGCGCATCTGCAGGGCTCCGGTGGGGGCAGACGCAGGCAGCCCGGCGACTTCGGGTAGCAAGGTGTCACGGGAAATGAGCACGCCCCGTTCCTCGCCCTTCTCATGCACGTAGAGCTCGGGCGGATCGACCGTGCAGTTGTTCTGGCCGGCGCAGGAAGCAGGATCGGGGCTGACGAAGAACGCGCGTGTCCCGTTTTCGGAGACTTGGTTGCCGACGCGGTTCGTTCCGTGCCCGGAAGCAGCCGGCACGGCCCCGAACTGATCGAGGCTGCCGTTTGGCAGGACTCCCGCCTCGTGGAGCACGCCTTCGGTGTATTCATAGAAGCCCCAGGCTTCGACGTTATCTCCCGTGCCGGCGTGCGACGCGCGTTCGTTGTCTTCCGGCAGCAGCGTGCCGGGGTAGGTGAAGTACACGGTGCTGAAGTTAGGAGTGCCGCCCGCCGGGGCACCCGGAACGTCAGAGCAGTTTTCGATTAGGTGTTCGAGCCCGGTCTGCTCGAGCCATGTGCCCGCTTCGAACGGGTCGGGCCCGGTGAGATAGAGCTGGCCGCGACAGCTTTCGTTTCGCTGCGGCGCAAGCGTCATAGCGCCGGCCGTCAGGAGCGCATGAGAGAGATCCTGGGACGGATGAAGCAGTCCGATCCCCGCGGTAAGGCCCGCTATTCGCTGCTGCGCGCGTGGCAGCAGCGCGCGGGTGCTCCAGCCCGCTTCTTTTTCCTTCTTGGTCGCGACAAACAACTCACTGTGGGCCCACGGGCTTTCGCCCATCGGTCCCGTTCCTTCGAACAGCACGGAGTTACCATCGGGCGCCACGAGCCCATAGTGCGCCCCGGCCCCCGTGTCGAAGGAATTCGAGTTGGCGCCCGCCTCGTTGCCGTTCTTGTCCGCCGGGGAGGCCTGTACATATTCGCGGCCGTCGGGGAGACCAGGGGCGGAGGAGTAGACCGGGGGGCCTTCGAGGGTGGCGAAGGCGGAGGCGGAGGCGGGGAGACCCAGAGCACCCAGGTAGAGTCCCCCCACGATCAGGGCCGAGACTGTCGTGTAACCCCGCACGGGCATCCGCGACGCCACGGCTTCCAGCGCGCGTGTTAGACCACTCCCTTTGGTTTTGGGCGCACTGGTCCCTTGGCGGTGGAGAAAGGCGCCGAGCAGCGCGAAGAGACCGGTCGCCGTGCGCGGGATCTTCGATGTGTGCCCGGTATTAGTCACTGTATTGCCTTTCCTTTGGTGGTTAGTGGTGATGCTCAAAAGGGTGGGTCGCTGTAATGAGGCGCCCGGGCGGAGAGGTGCGCTCGCCGGCGATCGGTGCTGGCGCCTCATACGGCCTCGGTCCGATCGAGGGTGAGGACGCTGAGACGCCGCGCGACCTGGTTGCCCAGCGGCGTTAGCTTCCACGCGTTGGGCTCTCCGCTCTGGTGACCCCCACCGGTGTTCACCGCAAGGCCGAGGCGCTCCAGGCGCCGCAACAGCTTGGATATCTGCCCGGGGTCCGTGACCCCCGCGCTCTCGGCCACCGCACGGTTGCTAGGAGCCGATCCCCGCCCACCCAGCCCGGCGATGCTTTCCAGCACCCGCGCCGTGCGATAGGTGAGGCGCATGTCAACCTCATCGAGCGGATCTCTCTCCGCGCCCACCGAAGCCCGCCCGCTATCCGGCACCGGGCGCGGCGCGGGGGCAGGACGCTGCTGTTCGCGACGCGCGGCGCGCGGCCCGAGATACTGCAACGCGATCATCCCCATCAACTCATCCAAAAGCCCCGTCAACGGCCCCGGGTCGCCGCTGCGCAAACGCGCATACACCACACCCAACGCCCCACCCACCAGGCCTTCCGCGGTCACCAAAGTGCACTCCTCCCCCCGCGCGCCCTCCCGGCGACCCTCATCGAGAACCCCGGCCAGACGCCCCAGGATCCCCTCGCGACGCTCCAACGCCCGCGGCCCACCGTACAGCGCCTGCACCACGCAGATCCGTGCCAGCACCGGCTCGCCATCGAGAAACGAGAGAATCGCCCACAGGCCCCCGCGCACACGCTCACGCCACGCCAAACCCTCCAAGCCCGCCGCCTCCAGCTCCCGCTCCACCCGCTCGACCGCCTCATCCAGCAGCGCCACCAGGCACTCCTCGCGGTTACCGAACAACTCGTAGAACGTCCGCCGCGAAACCCGAGCCCTGCCGGTGATCCGTTCCACCGAGCTCTGCTCGTAACCCAGCTCGTCGATCACCGCCGCAGCCGCCACCAGCAACCGCGAACGCTGAATCTCATCCACCTGCACCCGCGGCATGTCCTGCGGCGACACCGGCCGCTTCTGCCCACGCCGCGGGCGCCGCTCCAGCGGCAAAGCACGCTCGCCCGCACGCACACGCGCCCCCGTCCTCACATCGCCACGCGGCGGCACCGCCATCAGCGACCACCCCCCACAAGCGCGCGTGGGACCACGACCCCATTCGCAGACGCCTGGAGCCCTACCCCCGCGGGGGCGAAGACAACACGGCGCGAACGCGCCCGACGAGGAGGCTCTTCGGTTAGACCGCTAGCCGAAGAGAGAGAGAGAGAGAGAGAGATGCGACAGCGCCAAGCTGGCGCATCTAGCATCACTCCGCCCGAAAGCGGCGCACATTCCCGCTACGTATCTCCCTCTAGAAACCACGTTGAAACAACTCCCTCATCGCTCCGATCCAGCCCCTCTCCCATGACTGCAAACCCTGCGAGCGCTGACGTCAACCACAAAGCGGCATGACCCCAACCAGACCCTATGTACACCGGCCCACACAACGGAGGACCAGCCTGTCAGGCAAACGTAACACCTTACTGCGCAGATGTCAAGCCCTTAGGGCCTGCGCCAAGAAACAACCGATGCAACCGCTCGTCAGGCGTGAGCTCGGCATGAAAGGCAACCGGCGGGCGCGCCTCCCCGGCTTGGCCTTCTTCTTCGACCGGGCCCTGCGGTGGCGCTTCGGCCCTTTCTTCTTCGGCTTCGAGGATTTCCCCGGTCCGGTCGATTTCGCCGGCGGGCCCAGCGCCAGCGCCGCGCCCGGGACTTCCCGCACGATCGACACCGGGTAGCTGGTGGTCGTGAACGTCTGATCGGCCCCATACGCCGTGCCCGCCGCGTTCGTCGCGAGGAGCCGGTAGTGGTAGGTCGTGTCCGGCTGCAGGTTCTGCAGGTAGATCGTGACCGGCTGGAAGCCCGTGAACGCGCCGTCCTGCACCGGGATCGTCGGCCAGCTCGCGCCGTACGCCGTGCTCGTGCCGTACTGGAACTGGTAGCTCGCGTCCGTGCCTTCCGGGTTCACGCTGCCGGTCAGCGTCACGGCGCCTTCGCTGACGCCGAACACCCCGCCGGTGCTCGCGCCCGGCAGCGGGATGCTCGCTGTCGTGAACGTCTCATCCGGGCCCGTGACCGTGCCGCCCGGGCTGGTGACGACCAGCGCGAAGTGGTAGGTGGTGCCGGGCTGCAGCCCCGTGATCGTCAGCGGGGCCAGCGTGTCTTCTTCGTCGTTGACCGGGGTGTAGAGATCGGGGGTGGGCACCACCGACCCGTAGGCGGTCGTGGTGCCGTACTCGAAGTGGTAGCTCGCCGGGTTGCCGTACGGATCGACCGTGCCGTTCAGCGCCGCCGAGGTATCGCTCACGTTCGTCGCGAACCCCGCCTGCGCATCCACCAGCGGCGGCGGCGCGAGCCGGAAGGACTGATCGGGGCTGTCGATGGTGAGCGCGTTCTTGGCGACGAACCGGTAGTGGTAGCTCTGCCCCGGCGTCAGCCCGGTCAGCTGAGCAGTGACGGGCACGGCGCTTTCCCCGGAGGGGATACTGGCGGGAGAGCAGGGGATACTCTGGCCATAGCTGGCTTCTTCGCCGTATTCGACCATGCACGTGACGGTGCCGCCGCCGTTGGGGTCGATCGTGCCCGACACCATGGCGCTGGAGGGCTGCTCGCCGGAGGGGTTTTCGAGCGCGATCGTCGCCGGGATCTCGCCCTGGAACACCTTCACGTTGCCCGCCGGCGGGTCGCTCACATACAGCTGGTGCGTCTGCGCGTCGAACGCCAGGCCACCGGCCCCTTGCAGCTCCCCGGCGCCGAACGGCGCCTGCAACTCAACCCCGGCGGAGGTCTCCGGCGCAATCTCTATGGCACTACCGGTTTCGCTGTTCGGGCCGCGCGCGACGAACAGTTCGCCCGTTCCCTCGTCCACGGCAAGCCCGCTGGTGCATTCTTCTGTGCATGTGCCGCTCAGATTCGCTTCCTGGACGCCCGCGTCGCTGTACCTCAAGAGGAGTTTTTCGAACAGGCCTTTGCCGCTCAGGTAGACATGGCCGGAGCCGTCCACGCCGAACCCTTCGTGCGCCGAGTAGAAGCCCATTCTCCAACCCAGCTGGAACGCGCCGCTGCTGTCGTACTCGTCGGCGATGCCGCGGTTGGCGACCCACACGTCGCCATTCCCATCCACGGCGATACCGCGGACCAGTATTTCTGAGCTTTCTTCTTCGGTGAGGAAGCCAGGAGGAAGCGTCTCTTCTTCCCCCGTTGAGTTCACATATGTATATTCCGGGGGTTCCGGGAGCGACACACCCAACGCTTCGCCCTGCGGACCGAACTTTTCGATCTTGCCCGCGCCGGCGTTGACCACATACACATCGCCCCGCGACGCATCCGACGCGCTCGCGGAGTCATCGGCCGCGATCCAGTTCGGCCCGCTGAACGGGTCCGCGACCGGCTTTTCGCCCTTTTCTTCTTCGCTGCTCAGCCCGCCGGCAGTGTCGAACTCCCCCAGGTACGCGCCCGCCGCGTCGAAGCGCTCGACCACGCCCTTCCCCTTGTTCACCACGTACACGTCGCCGACGCTCCCCGCCGCGACTTCGTTGATCGCGACACCCGTCGATTCGACGAGCGGACCCGAACCGAGGGACGGCCCTTCGAGCAGCGTCGGCGCGACTGCCCCGTACACATAGTTAGAGCCCGCCAATGCCGGCGAGCAGCCGACCGCCAGCGTCCCGCCCGCGCCCGCCAGCACGGCCAGCCCGACCGCAACCCTCACACGCACACCCCTCATTTGCCGCTCCTCCCACGATCGCCGCGACGAGCCCGCCCGGACCCGACCGAGCTCTTCCTACCTTTGCCCTTACCCTTGCCCTTCTTCCGTTTGCCCCGGCCCTTGGCGGCGCGCTTGCCCCGCCCGCTAGGCGAAACCGGTTCCGGCGCGGCGGCCTTGGCGGCCGGGAAGACGATCGGCGGCATCGCCACCAACCCCAGCGTCGCGGGGTATCCCAACACCGACGTCGGGAAGCCCGGCGTCGTGAACGTCTCATCCGGTCCATAGCTGGTCCCGAATTCATTGCTCGCCACCAGTCGGTAGTGGTAGGTGGTCCCCGGCGCAAGACTCGCGAAGACCGCCGACACGTTCACCGGTTCCGTCCCGGATTCGGCGCTGGCGAAGACCCTGGTGCCATACGCCGTGTCGGTGCCGAGATCGAACTCGTACGACGTCTCCACACCATCGGGGTCGACCGTGCCCGTCAACGTCACCCCGTTCTGCGAGATCCCGGTCGCCGCACCGGTCGCCGCGCGCGGCACGGGCGCCGGCGGCGTCGTGAACGTCCGATCCGGGCCATAGGTGGTGCCCGCCGCGTTCGTCGCGACGAGCGCGTAGTGGTAGGTCGTGCCCGGCCGCAACGCGCCGATCGAGACGCCCTCCACCGGCAGCGGCGCTTCGCCGCTGCCGACGGCGCGATCGTCTTCCGGCATCTGCAGTCCGTACCCGGCCGTCGGGCCGTACGCGAAATGGTAGGTGGTGGCCCCCGTTTCCGGGTTGACCGTCCCGTTCAACAACGCTTCGGTCGGGGTTACGAAGCCAACCGACTCTTCGACGACCGCGGGCTGATCCGGCAGCGTAGCGAAGGCCTGCGACTGACCGCAATCCAGGATGTCGTTGAGGTTCAGCGCGCACACCCGATATTCGTAGGGGGTGCTGCGCGGCAGCAATCCCGACAGATCCACCTCGACGGCGGTTACGCCCTCGCTCGCGCCGATTGCCAGTGGCGAGCACGGAACGCTCGAGGTCAGTACCTGCCCGGCTGGTCCGTATTCGACCGAGCAGGTCGCTTCGAAGCCGTCGGGACTCACCGTACCACTAACCACCGCGCTCGAGTGGCCGACCTTTGAAGCGCGGCCCGTCGTCACGTCAGGGACCGTCACAAACGTCGGGCTGAAGATGTCCACCACTTTCCTAGGTGGTCCTCCACCATCATAGGCGTACTTTTCCCCCTCGGCCGTGAGGAAGTACAGATCGCCATCCGCGGCCGCGGCGATGCTGTTAGCCTCAGGGAAGGCACCGCCATCAGGCGATTCGGGGATTTGATATAGATATTTTCCTTCAGGGCCGAAGACATCGATGGCCAATAGCTGTTCCGTTTCGCGGTACTTGTCAACACGAAAACCCGACCCCACGCTGACATAGACATCGTCAGTGGCACTCGACACGGCAAGCCCTCCACCAATACCTTGGAACCCGGGAACACCCTTCGATAGGTTCAGAGCACTTTGATATTCACCTTGTTCGTTGAAGCTGTCAACGAACGGCGTTGGGGGAACATTATTTGCTTCTTCCGCACCCGCAATATAGATCGTTCCGTCAGGCGCGATGGCGACCTCTCTCGCCGAAGGTTCCCGTTGGCTCGCGACCGGCGGCGTGATGGTGTACAGAAATTCGCCTTCGTCGTCGAATACGTAGACCGATTTTCCGTGACCGACCATATTACCACCGACCAAATACAAGTCACCGGTAGGGCCGACCACGATCTGATTAGCATAATCGTATTCAAACGCTTCCGATGGGGTGCCCGTTATGCGAGCGCCGGTGACATATGGCTCGACGGCCTTGAAGTCGACCGGCGTCCCGCTGGGCGTGATGCGTTCGAGATAACCCCGTCTGATTACATAAATGTCGCCCGCATACGGTCCAGCCGAGTTGTCGACAGCAATCGCACCCCCATCGTATTCGACTTCCCCGAGCAGAGCACCAGCCAAACTGAACCTGTAAATTCTTGGTTCTGATGCCAGCGGAGATGTGCCGACATATAGTTCGCTGGTTGAATCGCTGTACACGATCGATTCCGGTTCCGGCGGGATCGTGCCGGCGCCGAACTGCCCCTTGAAGTCGGTGAGCAGCGCTCCGCTCGGGGCGGCGAACACCATCAGCGAGGCGACCCCCAGGGAGAGCGCCAGCACTGTGGCGCGGACTGGCCTGCTCATACGCATGTCATCTGCTCCTTCCACGGTGGTGGCGTGCGGTTCGCGCCCTAGAGGCCCTGGCCGCGCGCGCGGTCTTGGCGCGTGGGCAGCCGCTCACGGCGATCCTGGTGTTCTGTTTGAACTGCGCGCCGTCCTGCGCGGTGAACGAGGTCGGCATCAGCAGCGTGCTCTTGCAGAAGTTCCCGTTCGCGGTCAACGCCGAGAAGGGCCCCTGGGGGAGATACAGCTCGAACGAGCTGACCTGCACGTCGGGCACGTTCTCGAACGTGCTGCTCGTGATCCCCTGTTTGCTGATGAACGTCGAGCCGACCAGGTCGATCCGCACCCCGTAGCCCTGGAGCACCGCGATCAGGTTCGGGAACGCTTCGCCGCCGTGCGAGACGAAGTACACCGGGCCGACCAATGGCACCGGCAGCACCGGGGTGGTGGCGCGCACGATCCCGATCTCCGACGCCGCCGGGCACGCGGCGGGGTTCGCTTCGAACGTGGCCGCAGGACAGGCTTTCTGCAGCGTCGTCAACCGCGACGGCAGCTGCTTGGGGAGTTCCACCTTGACTTTGGTGATATTCGACTGCGCGCCCGCCGGGAACGTGAGGCGCACGTCCAGGTTAGCCCCGTCGGTCCGCGAGGTCTTCGCGGAGGTGGTGACCGTGAATTTCGGCCCGAAGTGCAGGCCCGCGCAGCCGCTGACCGCGAACGGCACGTTCGTGGTGTGGACCGCCCCCTGGGAGCCGGTGATCGTCGCGGTGATCGCCTGCTGCGCGCAGTTGGTCGGGTTGAAGATGAAGTCGGGCCGGTCGACCGTCACGTTGGTCGTGCGCAGCCGCAGCGGGATCCCGTCGATGATCTGCGGCAACGGGTCCGTCGTGACCGTCAACGCCGCCGTCGACGGGTCCACGTCGACCCGGGCGCGGACGACGACGTTCCCGAGGTTGAATGGGCCCGCGACCGTCGGCACCACGATCGACAACCCGAACGGCGCGCCGCCGTAGGGGCCGGTCAGGTACAGCGAGCCCTTCGTGTAGAACGGGTGTGACCCGGCGCCGGCGGCGACGGTCATCGACCCGATCCTCGACGCTTCACCGCAGGTCCCAAGCGACGCCTGCGGCTCGCCGCACAACGCGACGTTGGAGAGCACCCCCAAAAGCCCCGGGGGAGTTTTGACCTGGATCTGCGAAAGATCCTGTTCACGGTCTTCGCGGTTGAACGTCACCGTCAACGGACTGAACTGCCCCGCGTTAGGGTTCGAGGTACCCGCGCTGAACCCTGGTGCGAACGGCGGCGTCGCCGGGCAGGAGCCGCCGTGCCCGTCCCAGTCGATCGTAAACGGCGACACCGGGTCCGCATCCGGGGTTTCCGGGGCACCCCACGAACTGATGTCGCTCGTCGTGAGATACGTGCCGCACGTCTGGGGGGTCGATAGCGGGGCGCGCAGGCCACCCTTGAATTCCAGTTCGACCGCGCTCTCCGGCGCCTGCGGACTGTTCGTGAACGTCGTCGTCAGCTGCCCCGTCGTGGTATTGGCGTAGATCGTGCCCTGCTGCTTGATGTTCACCCCTGAGCCTTCCGCTTCGATGTATAGGTGCAGCATGTTGCCGTCCGCGGCGTCCGCGTTACTGCACGGGTCACAGCCCGGGTCCGCCAGATAGATCCGGCCAGTCAGAGGTTCGGTCAAGAGCGGCGTCGTGACTTTGATCGTGCCGAGCTCCGAGGACAGCGGACAGCTACCGGGAAACCGCGAGTGCAACGCGATCTGCGCTTCCGAGCAACCCTCCAGGCCATCGGCCGACCCCGGGGAGATCGCCAGGCCATCCGGCAGCGTGACGGTCGTGTCCTTCAGCGGCGGGGTGATTAGTAGCGGGTATTCCTGCGCGGCCTGCGGGAACTTGATCTTCACCTTCAATCCCGTCGGCTCATCCGCCTGCGTTGTCTCGGGCAGCACTTCAAGCCCCGGCGTGAAGCGCAGTTTGCCGCAGCCGGTGATCGCCGGGAACACGGTCGCTTCGGCCCTCGCCCAGTCGGGGTCGCTCAACACGGGGCCGCCTTCGCTCGTCCACGCCCCCGGGTGCTGCCACACATCGGAGTAGATCTGTGCCTTCTGCGGCCCACCGGAGCAGTCCGTCGGATCATCGAGGAACGCCAGGGGCTTTTCCGTTTCCGACCCGTACAGCCCGTTGTTGACGTTAGGGTCCTTCGCTGGTGTCCCGAAGAACGTGTTGGCGACCGACACGACATTCGCCGCCGACGGGATGTCCTTGACGATCACCCGCACCCCATAGTTGGTTTCCTGGTCGAGGCTCGCATACTCGGTGACGGGCCGCCCGCCGACCTCGAACGTGAACTGCGCCGGATAGCCCTTGTCCGGCTCCACATTGTAAATCGGCTCCGTCTCGACAGGCGTCGGGACCGATGAGGGCGTAGTCCAAGTTTGACCACTGAGCCCCACCTCGCTGGTGTAGATAGTTGCCACACCGATCTGCGTCGACGGCGGACAGGCACTGCGTTCGACTTCCGCGGCGAGATACTCCGGGCACTTCGGCACCGCCTGCGGATCACCGACAGCACCCGGTGGGAGATCCACCACGAAATCCTTCACCGACGCGCCATCGCCTTCCACCCCGCCCGCGACCCACGGCGGCGCGCCGACGATACCATCGAGGACCTGGGGGGGTTCGCCGGCAGCGGCGGAGTTCAGCGCATAGAAGACCGTCGTCTCATATGGGTGATCGCCGGCCTGCGTGTCGGTCAGGCCATCGACACCCGTCACCAGATCGTTGAAGCGCGCGAACCCGAACGGCGCAGCCAGCGACTGCGCCGCCGACCCGACCTCCGTCAGGACCACCGCCGACTGCGTCGACGCGCCGCCACCCGACACCGACGCAGAGTTCGTCACCGAACCCGACAGCCCCGGCTCAACCGCCACAACCACATTCATCCGCAACGTATCGCCTGGCGCCAACGGCTTTTCATACGTGCAGGTCACCGTCGCAAGATCACAGGGCAGCGAACCGTGTGGCCCGGTCAATACGCTACTGGCATTTTCTAGATTTTCCCGTACCTCCGCGGCCACGACCCGCGTCGCCGTCAACCCCGGTGGCAACGCGTCGGAGATCGCGACCGGCGCCCCAACCGTCGGCTCGCTACCCGAATTCGTCACCGTGATCGTGTAACTGTTCGGTACTTCGTCGTCACCAAACCCATGGGAGTCGTATTCAGCCGAGAAGACCGTCGGCGCAGCGTCCACCGTGATCGTGAAACCCGCCGACGGCGTCGCCGCCGACGCCGCGACCGGACACACAACCCCGGCGCCGAGCGCGACGCCCAGCAGCGCCAGACACCCCAACAGTCCCCCCATCGACAGCGCCCTCATCGCGACCGACCTCCCTTTCCGCGAGCCCGGGCACGGCGGGCGCTACCACGACTCGCCCTCCTCGCGCTCCCCGTCCTCTTCGCCTTGGCTTTTTTCCGCTTCGCCTTCTTCGTCCCCTGCTTTGCTGCCTTCGGTGCAGAGCTCGCCACCGGCGGCGCCGATTCGATCGGGGGGTTGCCGCCGGCCTGGAACTCGCTCCCCGGAGACAGCAGCACCGGCGCGCCGCTCAACCCGCCCTGACACGCGTCGCCTTCACAGGACGGCGGTTCCGTCGGCGGCGGGAACCCACCATCGACGCGCGCATCATACACCACCCTACCCGAACCGGTGTCCTGAGGCACAAGCGGATCGGTCGACGTGAAGAACACATCGCGACCACTCAACGTGGTCGTCTGAAGTTCCACATTGGTGCCCCCGAGGCGTGACGAGACGTCCTGGCCGTCGGAGATGAGATACACGTGCCCGGCGTGATACTCATAGACATTCTTTGCAAAATTTGGGTGTAGCGGCAGTTCCTGGGATTCTCCAGTGACGTAATAGTCGAGCGCCTGCGGCGTCAGGGCATCGGCACTCGTGAAAAAGACATACGAGCCATCCGCCGAGACGGACAGATCGCTGTCGTACTGCGACGGAAGATAGGAATATTCCTGCGTCGACGCCCTTGCAAGCTTTGTGTCGACTTCGTCCGTGAAGTCGTAATCTAGCGGCTCGTCCGCGGTCCTGACGGTGTTGCCATCGTTGTTGTAGCCATCGTTGCCAACCGACACACGGACCAGGCTCCCCGTCTGCGCGTCGTACTCGAAGATCTGCGACGCTGTGCTCGTATCGTCAGGCGTCAACCGCGTGTGAGCAGCGAACACCAAGAACCGCCCGTCGGGAGTGACATTGGATCCGAACCCATGCGCATCACCTTGACCTGGTCGCCACAGAAAAAAGTCTTCCCCCGAAGAGGAAAAGTCCGTCACGAAAGCGACATACCCATTCGGATGTTCCCCGTCGTGCTCGAACACGTATAGGTTGTTCGCGCCCGCCTGCGCCACCTGCCCGTCCCCGTTCGCGACTTCGCTCAGCACCGAGCTCGCCACGAAGTAAACGTGGCTCCCATCCTGGGACACCTGCAGATAGCCCTCATAGCCGGAAGAGGCCCCCGCAGCGAGGGCGGGCCCATCGGAAACCCGCACGACGCGATGCCCTTCGGGCGCATCGAAGTCGTACTCGTACATGTTTTCCCCGCTCGCGCCCGGCAGCAGTGGCTGCGCGGTGACGAAGAACGCCCGCGACCCATCCTCGGAAGCCCCCGCATAGTGGGCTTCCGCGCGCACCGCCGCTTCGGTGTCGCATTCCGCGCAATCGGCCGGTGAGGGCTCGGAGATCGCGACCGTGTGCGCACCCGGCAGCCCGTTGTCGATCCGCGCGAACAACTCACCCTCGCATTCGTCGGTGAAGAACACCGTCCTCCCATTGCTCGAGATCGCATTGTCGTACGCAGCAGGTTCTCCGTGACCGCGTCCATAAGCGAAGCCGCCCAACCGCTGATCGGGGCAGCCGTCGGCGAACGCCCCGTCGTCTTCGACCCCGACGAGCATCGGTTCGCGGTTGCCCGTGCCCGCGTACTCGAGCAGCGCACCGGGCGCGCCAAAGGACCACTGGTTCGGCCCTTCTGGTTCTGGATCCTTGAAGATGACGTGCGACGCGTCCGCGGAGATCCCATACACTTGGATGAAGTTTCCTTCGTTGTGTTCTGCCCCAAGGTTCGAGGCCGTCGGCGGCACAGCCGGACCGATCTCCGTCTGCGTCCCATCGGTGCGCGTCAGGTACAGACCGAGATCCGCTTGCGGCTCACCGTCCTGCCGCACGACAAACACCCGGGCGCCGTCGCCCCCCAGCGAGGTTTCGACGTTCCCAAAGGTTTCAGCCAGGATGTCGCGGCCGAGGAGTTCGTGATGATCGATGTACTGCGCCTCCGACATGTCCTCGGCTGCGGTCGTCCACCCGGACGGCGTGCGCGTGGCTTCGTAGCCGTTGCTAAGACTCAGGTCGCTCGTCGCGCCCGCAAACCCGGCGATGCTGTCGAGCGCCATCGATTCGCCTTCGGGCGAGATCTCTTCCGCCTTAAGATAGCCGCCGTTCACTTCGACCGGCGTGACCATCTCGTACGCCCGGCAGTCAGGCAGGTGCTCCGAGGGCCCCGTGCGGAGCGCTTCGTTGGGGCACAGTTCGGCGCGCGCGGCCGGGGCGAGCAGCCACAGCAGCGCGGCGAGGGTCAGGCAGAAAGCGAGCACTGGGGCGATCCCGGGCGCAAGTGTGTACGCCGACCCAACCGGCACAGTGCGCAATGACCTATTCATCGGAAACCCTCCCTCTCGCTCACCGAAATACCCCTCTCGAAGATCGATAAAGTGAACCCGCGAGCCGCGCCGCGGCCGGCTCTCGCTCGCCAGACGCCGACGGCGCATCACGCGACCCGCCGCTGGTTGGAGGCGTGCATATGAATGCTCTGCGCAACGCGCTCGCCCTTCGCGGTGAGCGCCCACGCGTTGGGTTCGCCCTTCTGGCGCCCGCCACCGCTGTTGGCGAGCAATCCCAACCGCTGCAGACGCTCGAGCAGCTTGGAGACCTGGCCAGCGTCGTGTATACCCGCATGGTCGGCGACCTCACGATTACTGGGATGCACCCCGCGACGGCCAAGCTCAGCGATCGTCTCCAGCACCCTCGCGGTGCGATACGTCAAACGCATCGGCACCTCCACCAACGGATCCCATCGCACAGCACCCACAGGCTCACGCGGCGGGACAGGCAACGACGCCGGCAACGCCCGCGCCCGCTCACGCTGGGCGGCCACCGCCCCGAGATACGGCAGCACGATCATCCCCATCAGCTCGCCCAGCAGACCCTGCAGCGGGCCGCGCGCGTCGCGCTGCAAACGCCCCTGGAGAATCATGAACGCGGCACCCACCAAACCCTCGGCCGTCAACGCGCCCACCTGCTGGGCGCGCGCGCTCTCGCGGCGTCCCTCGTCCACCGCCGCCGCGAGCCGGGTGAGGATCGCCTCGCGGCGCCCCAACACCTGCGGGCCGCCCTGCGCGGCGTGCACCACACACAGTCGCGCAAGCGCCGGGTCGCGATCCAGGAACGAGAGAATCACCCACAACCCCACACGCACCCGCTCACGCCACACCGAACCCTCCACGCCGGCAACTGCCAACTCCCGCTGCACCTGCGCAAGCGCATCGTCCAAAACCGCCACCACGCACTCATCGCGACTGGCGAACATGTCATAAAACGTGCGCCGCGACACACGCGCACGGGCAGCGATCTGCCCGACCGACGCCGCCGCATAACCATGCTCATCGATCGCGCCCACCGCCGCCGCCAACAGCCGCGAACGCTGAATCTCCGCCACCCGCGCCCGTGGCACACCAACACCCACAGACGCTCCCACCACACCAGCGGGCGAACTATCGGCAGGCGAACGCCCCACTGCCGCAGACACCCGCGCCCCTCCCGCCGCCACAGCAGACGAACGCGCAACCACCGCGGCGGACGGCCGGCTCACGACCCCACCCCCAGCCACGAAGAACCCACGCGACGCGAGCGCCGCGCGGCAACCAGCTCGACCCAGCGACTAGCGCTTAGACACCAAGCCGAAGAGAGAGAGAGAGAGAGAGAGATGCGACAGCGCCATGCTGGCGCATCTAGCATCACTCCGCTGCGCGGGTGCGGCGACCCCTGTCACGTATCTTCCCAAAGAAACCACGCTACTCAAACTCCCTCTCATCGAATCGAACCCCGATCCCTCTCCCAGCCAACAAACCCTGCAAGCTCGATAGGCCGGCCACACGACGGGCGACCCCAACCGGACCCTATGTCTCAACCACACCCATTGAACACCAGAGAACACCTGGAGCCCAACGGACAACTCCATAATAAGCAGATCGTTGAACAGTTGTCAACCCCTACCGCAAAAAAGCACCAGCCTGGATGACATGGGACGGCGAGCTGGTACCGTGGCGAGAGCCGAGGCCGGAGGCGGTTGGAGCCGTTCATGCGCACACTCGGCCGCCACGCCGCGAGACGGCATGCGCCCGCCACGCCAGTGGGGGCCGACGGTTATCGTTCGCTCCGAACCACCGCAACGACCGCGCCCCGATAAAAAGTGTTGTCCAGGATCGCCGCATTGTGGCCGTCCGGCGAGGGCAGGCCGAGATCGTCGTCGAGCAGCCGATCGACCAGGGTGGAGGTGCCGCCGCCCCCACAACCGGTGGCTTCGGGCATCGAGAACGTATTTCCCACCAGAACACTTTTAGCCAGTTCCAAAATTGTTTCTTCGCCATTGGTGGTCGCCGGCCCCAAACTGCCCCTGAGCGGCCGGTTGGGCGGAGCCGGGCTCGTCGTGCCGTCGGTCAGGTTGAGCACGACCGGCGCGGTGTGCGAGCCGATGAAACATTCGCTCCCCAGAAACGGGCTTTCCAGGTGCATCTTGACGGGTAGAGAAAGTGCGGTCCCTGCTTCACCTATGAGATTTCCCACCGACAGTCCGATCGCACTCGGCGGATCGGCCAATTCCATCGTTACATCGAGAGCGTGGCCGAACAGCCCACCGGGCAACGGTTGGGGCGATCGCGAGAGCGTTTCGCCATTCGATGCCCCCACCACAACTTCTTCCCCCGTCACAAGATCCAGGTAGGTCCCCGCCTGCAAGACGACCGGATGCACGAGCGGTATGAGCCGCGTTCCGAGTTTCAGCTCCCCGCCGTATGTCCGAGCATAGAGGCACTGCTTCACCCCGCTCGCGAAGCGGGGACATTGATTGAAGAGCGCATATTCGCCCGTCGGCTCCTTGACCGTCGCCAAACCGGTCATGCCGGCGCTTGCAACCAGCCCGGCGATCAGTGCCGACGCAACCCGCCGCAGCAGGCTCCCGCAATGCGTCATAACGCCGCTCCTCTCCGTGACGTGCCGTCTATTTCCCTGGTAAGTCTGGACCTTTACGAACAGTATATCCCAGCTTGTCAACTGCCACGCCGAAAGGTCGCGACGAACAGCCGGTGCAGCCGCTCGTCGCGGGTGAGCTCGGCGTGAAAGGCGACCGCCAGCCGGTTGCCCTCCCGGGCCGCCACCGGGTGACCATCCACCTCCGCGAGTATCTCCACGCCCGGGCCGTGCTCGGCGATCCACGGGGCGCGGATGAAAACTCCGTGCAGCGGGGGGCCCTCGATCCCGCGCATCGCCACGTCCGCCTCGAAGCTCTTGATCTGGCGGCCAAACGCGTTGCGCTGCGCGCGCATGTCCATCAGACCGAGGTGGTCGCGGTCGAGCATGATCAGGCCCGCGCACGAGCCGAGCACGGGGATCCCCCGCCCGTCCGGCGGCGGCCCGCACAGCTCGCGCAGCGGCTCCGCCAGGCCCTCCCGCTCGATCCCAAGCGTCATCGTCGTCGACTCCCCCCCGGGGATCACCAGTCCCTCGATCCCGTCGAGGTCGGCGGGCGTGCGCACCTCGCGCACCTCCGCGCCCACAGCGCGCAGCATCCGCGCGTGTGCCTCGAAGCCGCCCTGCAGCGCCAGCACCCCGATCAGCGGCGCGTCTCCCACTGCACGTGTCACGTCCGTTAGAAAACGACGCCGTATGACGGCAGAGGGCCAAGCTGGCCTAGGACGCAGTGAGCGAAATGTGCTTTGCACATGAGCGATCGAGGACGACGGCCAGCGCCGGCCATCTGCCGTCCTACCACCCGCGCGAGGCGAGCAGCTGCTCCTGCTCCAGCTTGGAGCTCTCGAGGCTGACCATCGCCGGCCCGAGGCCGCGCGAGGCGCCCGCCACGCGCGCGGGGTCCTGCCAGTGCGTGGTGGCCTCCACGATCGCGCGTGCGCGCGTCGGCGGATCCTCGGACTTGAAGATCCCCGAGCCCACGAACACGCCCTCGGCGCCCAGCGCCATCATCAGCGCGGCGTCGGCCGGCGTGGCGATCCCGCCCGCGCAGAACAGCACCACCGGCAGGCGACCGTCGGCGGCTACGCGCCGCACGAGATCCAGCGGCGCCCCGTGCAGCTTGGCGGCGCTCGCCAGCTCGCTCTCTTCGAGGATCGTGAGACGGCGAATCTCGCCACCGATCATGCGCATGTGGCGCACCGCCTCGACGATGTCCCCGGTGCCGGCCTCGCCCTTGGAGCGGATCATCGCCGCGCCCTCGCCGATCCGCCGCAGCGCCTCGCCGAGGTTGGTCGCCCCGCACACGAACGGCACCTTGAACGCCCACTTGTCGATGTGGTGGGCCTCGTCGGCGGGGGTCAGCACCTCCGACTCGTCGACGTAATCCACCTCCAGCGCCTGCAGGACCTGCGCCTCGACGAAGTGGCCGATGCGCACCTTCGCCATCACCGGGATGCTCACCGCCTCCTGGATGCCCGCGATCATCTCCGGGTCGCTCATCCGCGCCACCCCGCCGTCGCGGCGAATGTCGGCCGGCACCCGCTCCAGCGCCATCACCGCGGCGGCGCCCGCATCCTCGGCGACCTTCGCCTGCTCGGCGCTCACCACGTCCATGATCACGCCGCCCTTAAGCATCTCCGCCAGGCCGGCCTTAACGGCAAATGTCGCCTCGTCGCGCATGGGAGAGAGTTTATCTGCCACTGGCGCATGCGCCAGTGGCCCGGGGCGCGCATGCGCGCCCCGGCCGGCAGGTGCATGCACCTGCCGGAACAGCATCAGAGAGAATCACTTCAGCCGGAAGGCCTTGATGCGGTCTTCGTACTGGGCGCTGTCGCGCGCGTACACACCGTAGGCCAGCGCCTGGATCAGGCTGAGCAGCGCCGCGTGCGAGCGCACGTAGGCGGGGCTGTTGGAGGAGTAGTAGAGCTTGATCTGCCCGAGCTTGGCGACCTCCGAGAGGGTCGCGTCGGTGATCGCCGCGGTGCGTGCCTTGCGGTGGCGTGCGAGCTTCATCGCACGCAGCACCAGCGGGTGCGGGCGCCCGGCGGAGAGCCCGATCACCAGCGTGCCCTCATCGATTCGCCCGAGGCGGCTGAGCGCCTCCTGAGAGGGGCTTGCGACCACCTCCACGCGCAGGTCCAGCAGCATCAGCAGGTGGCGCAGGTAGCTGGCGAAGAACGCCATCTGGTCGGTGCCCGCCACCAGCACCTTCTCCGCGCTGACGATCGCGTCGATCAGCTCCTCCACGTCCCCGCGCGACACCTTGCGCGCTGTCTCCTCCACGTTCAGGTGGTCGGCTGCCAGCGCCGCCTCGAACTCGTTCTGATCGAGCGAGAACAGCGGCGCCGAGCCGCCGTTCGCGGATTGATGGCCCCGATTCGGACCGCGTGGGGCGGGTGGACCCGCATTCATGCGCCGGTACTCGTCCCGCGCCGCCGCCTGCAGCTCGGGAAAGCCCTCGAACCCAAGCGCTTGAGAGAAGCGCACCACCGTCGAGCTCGACGTGTTGGCGCGGCGCGCCAGCTCCTCGGCGGTCTGGAAGGCCGCCTCGTCGAGGTGGTCGACGATGTACTGCGCCACGTCCTTCTGCGAGCGCGAGCACTCCTCGAAGCGCGTCTGGATGTACTTGGAGAGGCTCTGGTGCTCGCCCGTGACGCCCACCGGCGGCTCCTGCACAGTTGAGGTCGATCCCGTTCGTTTCACGGCCCCGTTGTTCGACGTGCCGGGCTCGGACTCCTCCCGAACGGCTCGGGATCTTTCAGCGCAACGTCTGCGCGCCGCCGCCACCCGCCTCACAACAGCTCCGCATCCCGGCCGCCGCGGCGCGGGATCGGGAGGCGCGTGGCTCAGCGCAACGTCTGCGCGAGCTCCACGAAATACTCGAGCGAGTGCGGGTTGGCGAGCGAGTCCACACTCGCCGCTTCGCTCGGCGCGGCGCCCATCAGGATCCGCTTCACCGGCACCTCCAGCGTCTTGCCCGAGAGCGTGCGCGGCACCTCCGCGATCTGCATCACCTCGTCGGGGACGTGCCGCGGCGAGCAATCTTCGCGGATCCGGCGCCTGATCCTACCCCTCAGTTCATCGTCCAGCTCGACACCGGAGCGCAGCACCACGAATAGCCACATCTCCAGCTCCTGTGCGTGAGCACCCGTGGGCTGGCCTTGTGGGATGTCCACCACCAGCGCATCCACCACCTCATCCACCGCGCCCGCCGCGCGGTAGAGCTCGCTGGTGCCCATCCGCACCCCTTGGCGGTTGATCGTCGCGTCGGAGCGCCCATAGATCACCGCGCCGCCGCGCGGGGTGATTCTGATCCAGTCGCCGTGGCGCCACACGCCGGGGTACATCGAGAAGTAGCTCTCGAGGTAGCGCGGCCCCACCCGTCGCTGCGGCGCGTCCGGCGGCAGGGCGGGGTCGTGGGTGGGAGAGTCGGTGGGCGGGTCTCCCCAAAAGAACAGCGGCATCGATGGCAGCGGCTCGGTCAGCACCAGCTCTCCCACCTCGTCGGTCACGCTGCGCCCCCGCTCGTCCCACGCCTCCACGGCGCAGCCCAGCACGCGGCATTGCAGCTCCCCTTCGTACACCGGCAGCAGCGGGCAGCCGCCGACGAACGCCGTGCACACGTCGGTGCCCCCGCTGGTCGAGAACAGCCACACATCCGGCTTCACCTCACCGTATACCCACGCGAAGCTCTCCGGCGCCAGCGGCGAGCCGGTCGAGCCGATGCTGCGCAGGGCACTCAGGTCGTACTCGCGCGCGGGGTGTACGCCTGCCTTCTCGCAGGCGCTCAGCAGACCGGCGCTGACGCCCATGCAGGTCATCTTCGTGCGCTCCGCCAGCGCCCACATCGCGCCCAGATCGGGGTGCCCCGGGCTGCCGTCGTACAGCACGATCGCCGCCTCCGTGAAGAGGCAACCGATCAGGAAGTTCCACATCATCCAGCCCGTCGTCGTAAACCAGAACATGCGATCGCCCGCGCGGAGATCGAGATGCAGATGACTCTTCTTCAGCTGCTCCAGCAGGATCCCGCCGTGGCTGTGCACGATCGCCTTCGGCAGGCCGGTTGTGCCCGAGGAGTACAGCACCCACAACGGGTGGTCGAAGGGCACCTGCTCGAACTGCTGGCCGATCTCCGATCGGTCGCTGTCCTCTCCGCGCTCGCACAGCTCCCGCCAGGTGAGCGCCCCCGGCCAGGACGGCGGCGGGGCATCCGCCGGATCCGGCGAGGCGCCACTCGCGCTCGCGTTGGGCGCGCCGGCGGCGGCCCGCGATGACGGTGACGGGGCGGGAGGCTGGCCGGCGCCCGCGAACAGGTAGGGCACCAGCACCGTGTGGCGCACGGTGGGCAACTCCGCGAGGATCTCCCCCACCACCGCCCTGCGGTCGAAGTCCTTGCCACCGTGGCGATACCCATCCACCGCGAGCACCACCTTCGGCTCGATCTGCGCGAAGCGGTCGATCACGCTGCGCGCCCCAAACTCCGGCGCCGCACTCGAGAAGATCGCGCCCACGCTTGCGCTCGCCAGGAATGCAACCAGCGTCTCGGGGATGTTCGGCATGTAGGCGACCACCCGATCGCCTCGCTCCACGCCAAGCGCACGCAGCCCACCCGCCACCGCCGCCACCTGCGCGGAGAGCTCGCCCCACGTCAGCTCCTGCAGGTCGCGCAGCTCGGAGGCGTGCAGCACCGCGACTTTGTCGGGATCCCGCCCACCCTTCCGCCCGTCGTCCGGCCCACCCTCCGGCTCGCCGCCGGTGTGGCGGGCGCACAGCATGTTCTCGGCGTAGTTGAGCTCCGCCTCGCCAAACCAACGCGCGCCTGGCATCTTGCGGGAGTCCAACACCTGTGCGTAAGGGTGCGAGCAGCGCACCCCGAAGTACTCCCAGATACTCGCCCAGAAGCGCTCCAGCTCCGTCACCGACCACTGGCGCAGCTGCTCGTAGTCGGCGAACGTCCTGCCCTCGCGCGTGCCCGCCCAGCGCATGAAGCCGGTCAGCCAAGCCCGCTCCCGCTCGGCCAGGGTCGGCTCCCACAGCGGCGCCTCACGATCGGGGCTCATCGCGGCCCCCTCTCCGAACTCCACTGCCGACCCATCGCGCCCCCATTCTCTCAACTCATAGGTAATGATTCGTATAAGCTGAAAACCCCAGTATGCCAGTCCGCTCACCGGCGCGTCGTTAGGCAGACTCACACCTACGCACCGCGCCGGACCCTTATCCTCCCACCCCGTGGATGCCCCCACCTTGCGCGCGCAGTTTCCGGTGCTCTCCCGCGTCGCCTACCTCAACGCGGGCACCGACGGCCCGCTCCCCGCCGCCGCCATCCAGGCAGCCGCGGAGGAACTGGCGCGCGAGGCCGAGGAGGGCCGCACGCTCGCTCATTTCGAACGCCGCGGGGAGCTCAATAAAGGGTTGCGTGGCGCGTACGCCTCGCTGCTCGGCTGCGCCCCCGGGGACCTTGCTCTCACGACCTGCACCAGCGAGGGACTCTCGCTGGTGATCGACGGGCTGCGGCTGGGTTCCGGCGATGAGATCCTCACCAGCGAGGAGGAGCACCCCGGGCTGCTCGGAGCGCTGAGCGCAGCACGTGAGGTGGGCGGCGTGGCGATCCGCGCCGTGCCGTGGTCGGTGCTGGCCAGCGCCGTCGGCCCCCACACGCGGCTGATCGCCTGCTCGCACGTCAGCTGGATGACGGGGTCGGTCGCGCCGGCGGCGCTCGCCGAGGTGAGCGTACCGGTGCTGCTCGACGGGGCCCAGGGAGTCGGCGCAATCCCCACCGACGTACGCGCGCTCGGCTGCGCCGCCTACGCCGGTCCCGGCCAGAAGTGGCTGTGCGGACCCGACGGCACCGGCATGCTGTACACCACGCCCGAGCTGCGCGAGCGGCTCGCCGTGACGCGCCGCGGCTACGCCAATCTCGCCGACCCGAGCACCGGCGTCGATGCGTCCCTGCACGAGGACGCCCGTCGATTGGACACACTTTCGCAGAATGCCGAGACCGTCGCCTGCGCGCTGGCGGCCTTCGGCGTGCTCGAGCGCTTCGGATGGCCGGCGCTGCACGAGCGCGCCCGGCTGCTCGCCGCCCAATTCGCCGAGCAGCTTGCCGCACGGGGCCGGGAGGTGGTGGGCGGGCACGCGCGGAGCACGCTCATCTCCTTCTCCAGCCCCGACCCGCTCGCCGAGCGAGAGCGCCTCGCGGAGCATGGAGTCGCCCTACGCGACATCCCCGGCCGCCCCTGGCTGCGGGCCTCCGTCGGCGCCTGGAACGACGAGGGGGATCTCGAACGGCTGCTGGACGGGCTGTCCTCTTAGAGCCTTCTTAGGTCTTAATGGTCTCTTAGCATCGTTTCCGCTTTGCTTCCATACGTGGGCGAGCGTTCCGAGCGCGTCTCGCACACATCTCCACCATGAGCGCTTCGCCACCCACGACCCCTCCCTCGCAGCCGCCCCTGCCCGAGCCCCCCGACGAACGGGATGCCACGATCATCGCCGCGTCGCAGGCTCCCACGGGCGCGGAGCCCGCGCCGGCACCCGCCTCCCCCGCCGAGCCCGGGCGCACATGGCCGACGCTCCGCGCTCCCAGCATGAGCGCCGTGCTCGGCTGGGCGGCGCTGGCGCCAGTGCTAGCGCTCTCCGCCGTGCTCGGCACCGAGCGGCTCTCCCAGAACGGCTACGCCAACGTCTTCTACGCCGCCGGCGTGAAGTCGATGCTCGGCTCCTTCCACGACTTCCTCTACGCCTCCTTCGACCCCGGCGGGCTGGTCACCGTCGACAAGCCCCCGCTCTCCCTGTGGGTGCAGGTGCTCAGCGCCAAGCTGTTCGGGTTCTCCCACCTCAGCCTGCTGCTCCCCGAGGCGGTCATCGGGGTGCTCGGGGTCGCCGCGCTCTACGGCACCCTGCGCCGCCCGCTCGGGCTGCTGGCCGCGCTCGGCGGCGCGCTCGCCCTGGCGGTCTTCCCCTCCTACGTGGCCGTCTCCCGCGACAACGGCGTCGACCCGTTCCTGATCCTGCTGCTGATCCTCGCCTGCGGCTGCGCGCTGCGCGCGATCCGCACCGGGGGCTGGCCGTCGCTGCTCGCCTCCGCCGTATTCGTGGGGCTCGCGTTCAACGCCAAGACGCTCGCCGCCTACCTCGTCGTCCCCGGGATCGCGCTCGGCTACCTGCTGTGCGCCCCCGCGCCGCTGCCCCGCCGGCTGCTCAAACTCCTCGCTGCCGGGGTGGTGCTCGCCGTGGTCTCGCTGTCGTGGATCGCACTCGTCGAACTCACACCCGCCTCCCAGCGCCCCTACGTGGGTGGCTCGACCGACAACACCGAGAGCAACCTCACCCTCGGCTACAACGGCCTCGGCCGCGTCGAAGGGCAGATCGGGGGGCCCAACCAGATCTTCGTGCACCTCGGCGCGGTGGCGCCGTTCCCCCAGAGCACACACACCATTCTGAGCGCCAAACGCACAGCAGCGCCCAAGCACGTTCCCAACCCGATCCTCCCCGACGGCCACTACACCAACCCCACCCCCTTCGGCGGCCCCGAAGGGCCGCTGCGCGTCTTCCATACCGGCCTGGGCGGCCAGGCCGGGTGGATGCTGCCGTTTGCGCTGTTCGGGCTGATCGCGCTCGCCCTCTGCGTGCTCTGGCCACCGCGGCGAAAGGACGCCCCCGCCAGCCACACCGAGGACATGACGCCCTCCGCGGGGGCCCCTCCCACTCCGGGCGGCTCCCCCGCCGAGGACGAGGTGAGCCGAGGCGCGCGCTTCGGCCGCTGGTGGGAACGCGTCCGGCGCGATCCGCTCGCCGGGGTGCTGTGCGTGTTCGGCGGCTGGTTCCTCGTCGAGGCCCTCATCATGGACTTCTCCAAGGGCATCATCCACCCCTATTACATCTCCGCGCTCGGTCCCGGCTCGGCCGCGATGATCGCCGGCGGCGCCCTCGCCTTCGCCCGCTTCGGCCGGGCCCGCGACCCGCGCGTGCTGCTGCTCCCGCTCGCGGTCGCCGCGACGGTCGCCGTCCAGCTCGTGCTGCTGCACCGCGAACACTACGCCCACTGGCTGCCGCCGCTATTGATCGCCGGCACCGCCGTCGGCGTGCTGGGGCTGCTCGCCGTACGTCGCCTCGCCGCCGCCGCGATGGCACTCGTGCTGGGGGTACTGCTGATCGCCCCCACCGCCTTCTCCACCACCACCTGGTCGGTTCCCGTCGAGGGCACCTTCCCCGCAGCCGGGCCGCGCGTGGCCGGAAGCCTCGGCCCCTATGGGATCACCTACCACGACGTGCTCGTCTACCGCGCCCTCATGCGCTACGTCGCGTCGCGCCATCCGACTCACAAGTGGGAAGTGCTGACCGTCTCGTCCAACACCGCCGCCTCGATCATCCTGCTCGGCTGGCGGGCGGGGGCAGTGGGCGGCTACAGCGGCACCGATCCGGCACTCAACGGCCCCGGCCTGGCCCGCCTCGTGGCCCACCACGAAGCGCGCTACGTGGTGCTCGGCGGGGCCTACTCATCGCGCGGCGGCAACAAGGCCACCAAAGCGGTGATCCGCGCCTGCCACTACATCCCCTCGCAGTTCTGGCTGGGCGCCCCGCGCTATTCGATCTACAGCCTCGCGCTGTACGACTGCGCCGGGGACGTGCGGCGGCTGGCCTCGGCTTGAGCTACGCCACCACCGACAGCGTCTTGTCGAACGCGCGCGCGAACAGCTCGCTCTCCCGGCCGGCCGCCCAGCGGGGCACCGCCGAACCGCCCTCCGCCAGCAACCGCAGCTGCACCGAGCCGTTCTCGGCGCTCAACAGCGTGTCTTTGACGAGCTGGTCGCGCGAGCGCTCGAGGTCCTCCGCGAGGCGCAGCAGCACCGCGCAGCGGTTCAGCCGCGCCACGTCGCCCGCGCCGAACAACGCCGCCAGCGGACCCGGGTCGGGCATGCCCTTGCGGTGGTAGCGCGCCGCCTGCGCCACGATCGCCACCTCCTTTGGCGAGTACCCCGGCAGGCCCGCGCTGAGGATCAGGTAGCGGGAGTGCTTGTGGTGGTCGTCGTAGTCCACCGACATCCCGATGTCGTGCAGCATGCACGCCGCCCACAGCAGTTCCCGCTCCTGCGCGTCGCCTTCGTGCAGCCCCATTCGCGCCAGCTGGTCGAACATGCCGAGCGCCAGCGTCGCCACGTGTTGGGTGTGGGCGCGATCCACGCCGTAGCGCGCCGCGAGGTTCTCCACCGAGGCCCGGCGCACGTTTTCGAACAGCGGCGGCTCGTCGGGGTGGGCGGGGTCGCCAAGAGGGTGGCGCAGCTGGCCGAAGGGCGGCTGGCCGATGATTTGGACCCCACCCGCCCGCTCGCCGGAGGCGAGTGTCCCCGTGCTTCGGCTGGGCCCCTCCTCTTTTGAGAGATGGCGCTCGAAGAACACGCCCTCGCGCAGTCCCGCCTCGGTCGCCTCCAGGGCATCGAAGCCGCCTGCTCGCAACGCGCCCTCGAGCACCACCGCGCCCGCAAGGATCAGATCGGCTCTGGCCGGCTTCACCCCCGGCACGCTCGCGCGCTCGGAGGGCGGCAGCGCCGCCAGCCGCTCGACGATCTCCCGCAGGGCCTCGCGCGTCACGGTCATGCCCTGCACACCGTTGCTCGGCAGCCCTTCCGCGCGCTGCGCCACGGCGGCGAGGCCTCGCACCGTACCGCCGATCCCCACCAGGCGCCTGCCGGTCTTTGGCAGCCACGTCGCGCTCTGGAGCTCCGTTGCCACGTGCTCGCGCAGCGCCTCGAGCTGGCGCGGCTTCGCCGGGCCGCCGTTTGGGAGGAAGCGCTCGGTCATCCTCACCGCCCCCACCCGCCACGACCCCGACTCGTGCGCCCTGCGGTCCCGCACCCCCACGAGCTGCATCGAGCCACCGCCGAGGTCCAGCATGCAGCCGTCGCTCAGCGTCGTCGAATTGACCGCCGCCAGGTATCCATAACGAGCCTCCTGCTCGCGGCTGAGGACGCGGATCGGTAGCTGCGTGCGCTTGCGCGCCTCTGCGAGGAACGCCTTCGCGTTCTCGGCGTCGCGGATCGCGCTGGTGGCCACAGCGTCCACCGCGCTGGCGCCCGCGCCGGACCTGTGCGCGTTGCTTTCTTTTTTGGCCCCAACCAGGCTGCTGCCGTTTTTTTTCGCCCGCGCGAGGCCGCGGGCGGGCGCCATCGAGAGCCCCGCCGCCTCGCAGAAGTGGGCGAACACGTCCAGCGTGGCCAGCGCGCGCTGCATCGGCTCCTCCCCCAGCCGGCCGGTGGCGGCCATCCCTTCGCCGATCCTCACAACTTGGTAGATCTCGTCGCTGCGCTGCCACCACCCCTCGGTAGCGGTGAACACGACCAGCCTGAAGGAGTTCGAGCCGAGGTCGATCACCGCGAGGCGCTCGCATGACTTCATCCTCTGAGCGTATTCCCCCCGTCGGAGGACTCCGGCGGGTCTGCCCCCGTCGTCGGAGGGCTCGGACGGGTTTGCGTGGACCGGAACACATTGCGGCCCAGGCCCAGCGGCGAGAGATCGACCGGAGCGCGGACGGTGAGGTCCGCGCGCCAATCAGGTGTCCTCGCCCACCAGTGCGCTCGTCACGTAACGCTCGTCGGAGAAGATCTGCACGTGCGCGACCCTGCCGTCCGTGAACTTCATCACCCATGTGGTCGGTGCGTCCTCGAACGAACCTCCCGCGCCGCTCCCGCTCACCAGCCCCAGGGCCACGACTGCCCGCCCGGCGGAGCGAACCTGCTTCAGGCGGATCGTCAACTGCTCCCAGTACCTCTCCACGTCTTCGGTGTAGCGCCGGATCCCCTCGTGCCCGCGGTAGGGCTCTCCGTCGCGCGTCACCGTCGCGGTCATCGGCTCGAACACGATGTCGGGGTCCATCAGCTCCACCGCGCTTTCCAGGTCTCGGCGGCTGAAGGCGTCGAACAGGCTCCTCACGATCTCCTCGTTCGACAGCGCCCCTCTCGGTTGCGGGTCGGTCGCGGGCGAGGCGGGGGTGGGGCCTGAAACGGCCACCCCGGCGCGCGACCGCGCCTTCGCCTGCGCCTGTTGGGGTTCCGCGAAAGTGGTTGTCACGCGGTTGCTACTACCCGCTCGTGGGGCTCGCCAAACGAGGCACGGCCCGGTCTTGGCTGCTCCTGGGGTCGATTATCCGCCTCGGGCGGGCGACCCGTTGCCGTGAGATGTTCGGATGGTATTCCGTCAAACTCAGGGCGGCTCGGAGTTCAGAGCCTGTCAATTGCGCGGTGTAGGTCCCGTCGGTCAATGACTCGTGCCACTAGGTAGCGCGGGTCGGCCTCGCCGGCGAGTTCGCGGTAGAGCACGCGGTGCTCACCGACGCGCAGGCGACGCCAAGGAGCATGTCCAGCCACTGGCTTGACGTCGAGGTTCGCGGCATCTGCCCCCAGCGCCTGGAATGCCTGCTGCACCCGCTTGCGGGTCTGGTGGTCCAAGCTCTTCAAGTCGCGGATCGCGCGCGGAGCGAGCTCGATGTTGCTCAGAGGATCTGTCATCTACGACGACCCGGCATCCTGCGCGTAGGCGCTACTGCCCAGCGTCTTGCGCGTCAAGCTCCGCGAACACATCAGCAGCCGAGCGTGCTTCGCCCTGTGCATGAGCCCGATCGGCGGCGGCCATGTCCTCGGCGAAGCCTGGGACCTTCGAGAGCAGGTAGTCCTCGAGATCCTGGGCATCGATCGGCACCAGCGCAGCGATGGGCTCGCCGTGTCGTGTGACGAGGGCGGCGTGCTTGGAATCGGCGACGTCAGCGACGACGCCACTTGTGTTGCGCTGTAGATCACGGATGCTGATAGTGCTCATCGGGTGCCCTCGGCCTTCCCAGGAGATGTCCGACAAGTATATGTACATTTCGCTCCCACGTCAAGTCCCTTAAGAGCCCAAGCGATCTAGTAGGACTTCGTTAGGTTGGGTTTAGGGCGGCAGCCTGCGCTGGCAGGTGGGGCAGTGCCCGTGCCAGCAGGCCAGCGCGGTTTGGAGGTCGCGCTGGGCTTGGTAGAGACTGATCAGGCTGC
>Ga0302326_10001175_pt1 | contig 67871 bp, 61 predicted proteins | sample Palsa_T0_3_FD_202264 | JGI IMG/M metagenome (GOLD analysis project Ga0302326, IMG submission 202264) | Peat permafrost microbial communities from Stordalen Mire near Abisko, Sweden - Palsa_T0_3 | ecosystem: Environmental > Terrestrial > Soil > Palsa > Peat permafrost | place: Sweden: Abisko...
GGCCAAGCTGACTCGTGTTAATCAGACTCAACATCCCGATCACCCCATTCATCGGCGTGCGGATTTCATGGCTCATGTTTGCCAGGAATTGGCTTTTCGCGCGATTGGCTGCCTCCGCCTGCTCACGCGCCAGGGTCAGTGCGCCCTCGCGTTCCTTCAGCTCTTGACTGACGAGGAACAGCCGCATCTCGTCTTCGATTACTTGCGCAAGGGCGATCAGGCTTTCCTTCTCTTCGTCGCTCAGCCTCCACACCCGCTTAGTCATAATTGCGAGGACGCCAACGAATTGGCCCGGCGTGGGCTGCAAAGGGACTCCAGCGTAGTGGCGAAGGCCGCGGCCGCGCGCCACACTGCCGCTATTCTCGGGGATATCCTCGATCTCGTAGAAGCAACCCGCCTCCACGGTTTGCTCGGACAGCGAATTCCGCCGCGGCGCGATGGTGAACGGCAATCCATCTGACTCAAGCGACTTGATGTGCTCCGAATCGAGCATCACCACTGATGCAAGGTCTGCTGCGAATAACTTCTTGGAGATCGAACATATGCGACGCAGTTCGGCCTGTTTTGCTTCGTAGAGAAAATCGAACTTACGTACTTCCGTGAGTCGGATGAGTTCATTTTCGGACTCGCCAGCCATTCCCCACACTCCATTTTAGTCTCAATCAGGACGGCCTAACGGCTTCAGAAGATTCTTGACCCCAAATCAGAGGATGCGTTGATACATCTCACTTGCAATCGGCCTCTGGGGTGACCGGACCGATGGAGCGATCCGCCTGTGTCTCGCCCAGTTGCGCATCAGGTTCTGTAGCCCTTTGCACTCCGCGTCGGATCGACTTATGCGCCATAAACTCATTGAAGAGCCGCTGAGCTGCGATCTCGGGTGAGGTACCTAATATTAGTTTGCTCAGAGGCCCGGTCGACCCGATATACATAACGACGACCTGATTGTCGATAAACCAGTGTCCCCGATACGTCACGCCGTCTACCGCGGCGGTGAGGGTGCGTTCCGGGGAGTATGTGTTAGACGGATTCATTGCGACGGGTTGATTCCGGCCCCGTGCTGCCAGGCGCATAGGAGCTTTGGGCAGTTCTCCCAATGGTCTTGTGCCTGATACGAAAATGAGCTCCGCTGCGTGACTTCGCTATTTGACATTCCCGACTAATCAAGAGTGATCAACCTCGCTAGTCGGAGATTGTTCTTCTCCAGCATCATCAGGTGCGCATTGCCGTGGGTGCCGTAAGCCCCAGGTTGACGAAATCAGTTTTCACTCCAGCCTGCGTCGGGTAGCGAGCGGTGCACTGGTCATGCTCGGCGTGATACGACGCCTCCGCTGTCACCAGAATCATGGGGGCGCCTTTCAAATTCACCAAGGAAAGTGCTGGAGTCCTTCTAGCGCCAGCAATGAGAAGATACGACGACTTGGACACGCCAAAGAAGAGGCGTTGTCGCCGCCGGTTTTGATCGGCTCTCGTTTCCTCAAGGTCCGAAGCCGTTGACTTGATTTCAACGACATCCGCGGTCGCCACGCAGAACTTCCCCATGCACTTGCCGATCGGACTTTGGGATGCCGCCTTTGCACGCCGATGGCGAGTCACTCTGATTTAGCTCCGCACGATGCGGCCACAAGCATTCTGGACCGTTGAGTTTAGCCGGCGCGCAAGACTCACTCAAAGACCAAGATTTATAGTCCCCATTCCTCGGAGTTATGGTTTGGAGTTTGGGATTCGCCGGCGGAAGATAGTAGACGCCACAAAAACTGGCTCCCAATTGGGCTCCGTTCTGCGGGTAGGTGGGATGTGAATGACGTCTTTGAGCGGTAGAACCCTGATAAGCACCGGTTGGTGTACGCAGATAACCCGCGTTGGCAATCGATCAAGGCATCCTGCAAGTGGGAACTCTATGACTTAAGGACGAAGCAGCCGCGTTCGCGATCTTTCGCGACTCGGTCTGCAGGAAAGACGGATCCATTGACGGTGATGTAGACGCCCGGCGTCGCTATCTGGGCCGTAGCGAAAGCCATGCCGAGGTTGAATGGCGCGTCGGTCTTGCTGAAGCGGGCGGGTGTCAGTGCGCCCGTGAGGACGATTGTCTTATCGCGGACGCCTGAGAGTGCCTGTGCAGTGAGGGTCATGGTGTCGGTGCCGTGAGTGATGATGATGCGTGAGAAGCTAGTGCGGGTGACTTGGTCAACGATCTGAGTCCTATCTTCGTCTGTGAGGTCGATGCTGTCCTTTCGCAACATCTCCTCGATAAAAAAGGGATGGTTGACGCGTGCGATGGCGAGGAGATTCGTTACCATGGTGTCGGCTATCTGGTAGCGGCTGAGGGCGTCAAAGTATTGCTTATCAATGGTGCCTCCGGTAGTCACTATGAGGATGGGCTCACTCATACGTTACTGATGACAACGGCAACTGTGTTTGCTCAAAAACAATGGACGAATCGAGTTGTCTCCAGTTCATAAGCCGATCCTGTGCGAGCGCGCTAACAATTTGCCCACACCCCCCGCTTCGGGTCGCCACCGCTTCTGTCACAACACCCAGCTACCTAAGCATTGTTCCCGTTGCATCCCGATTGCTTAAGCTGCGTTCATCTACTCAATCATTCATGTACTTCGCATTGCCCGTCGCTAGACGGTACTCAGCAAAACATTAGCCACGGCAGCGGGTGCATCAATCATAATGTCGTGTCCGGAAGTCACGTCAACGACCTTCCAGTCGGGGTCTTCCTTGATCCGAACCGGCGCGGGGTAGTGGCCGCTTGTCGCCTGGACATAAATTTTCCGCACAATCCGCATGTATGCGCCGGTGAGCTTTAAGGGCTCACAAAGCGAAGCCAATGGATGGGGTGTTAGAAGTGCATCCACCATGTCCTGATCGGCAGCATTGACATCGAATGCCTTGGCGGCCGGAGGTTTCACCAGAAAACCGCCGTATTCTGCCGTCGCTGCCACAAGTCGCGCTTGCGCCTGCGGAACCAGATCGAAAGCTGACTTCGCATTCTCAGGGAGTGGACAATCCAGATAAACGACCGCCGATATTGTTTGCGGAATCGCATCGGCCACGCCCCCGATAACCATTCCTCCGTAAGAATGTCCGCACAAAATGACGTCCTCAAGCCTCTCCCATCGGATCACATTGACGACGTCTTGTATGTGCGTTGAGCAATTGATCTGAAATCCGGCCAGGTGAGAGCGTTCGCCGAGTCCCGTTAGCGTTGGGGTTTCAACGTGATGACCTTGGGCGCGAATGAGATCCGCGACACGCCGATAGCACCATCCACCGTGCCATGCCCCATGCACCAGAACAAAATTGCGGCTCACTTTCGTACGACCTTCACCGTTGCTCCTTGTGCCGCCAAGGGCATCGGCGCTTGAAGCGGTAATCACCCCGCCAAGGCTGGCGGCTTGAGCCAGAAGGTCACGACGAGTTGTCATAGCACGGCTCCGTTACAGCTGAGTCACCGACAGTACGACAAGCCGCACCGAACTGGCGGGGAGAAACTTCCGCCCACGTCAGCACAATGCCAGCGCGGGCGGTAGGAGGTCAGAACTTCACATTGACATCGAGACCCGCCGTCAGAGGCTGGTTAGTGTAGTAGCGAGTGAGGTCCGGGATGGGGACCACTATGCCCCACCCCCCCTCCAGCTCGGCATGCTTGTTGGTCAGATTGTTGACGAACGCCGCCACCGTCCAGCGGTTATTGAATACCGTGGCGCGCAAATTGGCGAAGCCATGGGAGGGTAACTCGCCCGAGTGAACCACAATGGGCGGTTCAGTCATCCCGTCGGTCCAGTCATAGGAGCCGCGCACCGAAGCCTGCCAGCCATCCTTGACGGGGAAGAAATAGGTCAGGGCGCCGCTGCCGGTCGCCAGCGGAATGTCCTGCACACCAGACCCCACCGTCGTGCCGGTATATTCCCCGAGGGTAGCCTGGACGAAGTATGCGTGGGAATAGCCGAAATTCCCGGAAACTAGCCAGTTGCTGGTCAATAGCCACTTCGCCTCCAACTCGCCACCGTTGACTACTGCGGTGCCTAAATTGTCGTCATAGAGCCAGCCGCACGGCAACGACACCGCCTGCTGCACGCCTTCCCAGCGCTCGTGATAGAGAGCGCCGTCTAGCGTGAACGTACTGCCGATCTTGTATTTCTCGCCCAACTCATAGCTCCATACAGTGTCGGGCTTGAATTCTAGCGGCGGCTCGTGTTGAGCAAATGCCGCTGCGCAGGCCTCGCCGTTTGGTGTGTTAGGGGCGGGCGGCGCCACGTTGCCGCCGCCGGGGCGGAAGCCGCGCTCAGCGGTGGCGTACACCATCAGATCCTTGTTGACGTCATAGGATAGGTTGAACTTCGGATCGAGGCCGTCAGCTTTGGACGCGGCGTAAGTGGTCTCATATGCCTCGCTGCCGGTGTAGAAGACGCCGTTGGCAATAGTCGGTAACGTCGTAGTGTATTCAAAATAGCGCGCGCCGACGGTGACCTTGAGCCCGTCCAAGACCCTGTAGCTCAGCTCGCCGAAGGCGGCCTTCTGGTCGATGGTGCTGGGCTGGATCAAATTTACTAGGTTGCTGTCGCCAAATAGTGGGGCCGCCCCAGGGACGACGGCGTTTTGACCAGAATTCGAGTAAAACGCGCTATAGAACAACCCGCCTAACCATTGAAACCGGGTGTCTCCCGTCGAGGCGACGCGCAGCTCCTCGCTGAACTGCGCGGTCTTGTCATACCAGAGCCAGCTCACCGGACCTATCCCGCCGTCGGCGACGCTGCCGTAGCTCGGAAGGCCGACATAAGTGTCGAGCTGTTCCGTTCCGTCCTGGGTGGTCCTCGCGTCACGGTTCCAGTGGGAGGTTACCGAGGTGACGTCGAAGCTGTCGAACTTGTAGTTTGCGTTGAGCGACCACATCGTGAACTGGTCTGAATAGGGCTCCGGGATGTTGAAGGGCTGGTAATGGGCCTCTGCGCCGTTCACGACCCCGGGGGGGGAGTCAAAGTTGTTCTCACCTCCTTGGGTGACGCGCTGGTCGAACAGCACGGCGCTGACGGTCAAGCGGTCGGTCGGCGTGTAGAGGGCACTGATGCGGCCGCCGACCAGCTGCGCCCAGTTGGAGTTCTTGAAATCGGCCTGCACCGGCGCGTTGAGAACGTTGCCTCGAGTAAGGCCACCATCGGTAGCAACCGGAAAGGGATTGAGGACGATGCGGTCGATCCAGCCGCTGGTATAGGCTTGCGTACCCACAATGCGAATCGCCAACTGGTTGTCGATCAGCGGGAGATTCAACATGGCGTTTTCGGTGTCATTGAAGCCGCCGCCATCGGTGCCGGAGAGGATCGCCTCGCCGCTGGCATGGAAGCCGGTCGCATCCGGCTGGTTGGTGATCAGCTTGACGGTGCCGCCCATCGAGCTTGCGCCGTAGAGCGTGCCTTGCGGACCGCGCAGCACCTCGACGCGGTTGAGATCGTAGGAACTGGGATCGACCACCGTCTTGCCGACTAATCCGAAGGACGGCGGGGTCATCGGCACGTCGTCGAGGTAGAAGCCGACCGCCGGCGACGAGCCCCCGCTCGAGGAAATGCCGCGCATCTCGAACTCGGTCTGGCCGGGGCCGTTGGTCCTCATCGAAACGCCAGGAATTTCCTGCGCCAGCGCGGTGAAGTCGCCGATGCCCTGTTTGAGAAGATCCTCGCCGCTCACCGCCGTGATGCTAATCGGGGTGTCTTGCAGAGTCGTGCTGCGCTTGGTCGCAGTGACGATCACCTCTTCGAGTTGGATCTGATCCGATTTGTTTTCCTGTTGTGCAAATGCGTCGCTTGCGCAGGCCAGACCGACAGCAACAGCGGCAATTGAGAAGGCCCCAAGCCGCCGCCTGCCATATCCTAAATTGATCATTCCCATTTCTCTCCCTCTTGAAATTGTTATAGAACGACTACGCGAGCGCGATGTCCGACTCTATGGTCAAAGGAAAGTCAGGGTCAAAGTCGGAGAAATGTGAGGCGTATTCTCTCAGGTTATGGATGCCAAGCTGAGCCACCCGAATCCGCCGAGACCAATTTGTGTAAAGGCAGCCTGGGGCCGGCACTCGGATTCGGAGCTGTGCGACCCCCCAGTTGCAGAGCATGGCGAAGAGCTTTGGCGCGATCTCGCGGGCGCCGACCTTGAGACGCGCCAAGCGTCGCTGAGGGCATGCCGAAGTCCGGCCCGTCAGAGCGCAGGAGCGATCAAGATGAGAAGTTTGGCCGCACGCGATCCAATCGGAAAGCGCGCAAGCTTCAGAGGCGCCACTGGGCGTGGGACCACGCCCGCGTTCCTACGGACCCTCTTGATCGACACGTTAGCAGTCTGGTGACACGGACGGCAGCCCCTTATCAAACGGCTGCAATGGCCATTAATTCCAAGAATGGGCGATGTGGTTTGCGGGCCAGGGTCGATGATAGACGTGCCGCCACCGCCAAGTACGGCAAGTTCATAGCCTAAAGAGCGGCCAGCAACATCAGCCACGAACATCCTCTTCTCGATGCCGCTGCAATTTACTTGGAATCGTAAATACAATCGCACTCGACACCAATAAAGATACGATTAGGAACGTAAAAGTAAGATTGAAATTTCCTTCCGCGGCTCCAACAAGATAGCCCGCAATGATCGGTGAAATAAACGCTGCGATCTGACCCGCCATATTGATGAAGCCGCTGGTGACACCCATGAACCTCTTTGGTACGGTGTTCATTGGTAGCGCCCAAAAAACCGAGAAAAAGCTACTAATAAAGAACCCTGTAAGGGTCTGACATATCACCAGCGTCCTTGCTGAATGAGCTGTAAATGTCAGATACAAGAAGAGAGCAGACGTCAACTGCGATACAACAATGGGCAGCCGCCGATTGTTACTGAAATACTTGTCAGACACCCAACCTCCGGCAATGCATCCGACTGCGCCGGCGAAGAAAGGAAGCGAGGCAGCTACACCCATTTGAACCATTGAAAAGCCTCGCGCCTTTACCAGATACGTTGGAAGCCAAGTCAGGAACCCCCAATAGGCGATATCGAAAGTGAACAATATGAAAAAGTATTTTAATACATAGGGTTCCTTTACGATTTTATGCAGCCTTGTCTTCGCCTCCAGTCTTATGACAGAAGCATCGTCACGCCCCTCAATCTCATTGAGTTCTTTGGGCGAGACGCGACTGCTTTCCGAGGGCTTGTCTGGAATGAATATCCAGAAAAGTAGCGCGACGAGAATGCCGGGAAGAAACAGACCTAAAAACACAGCCCGCCAGCCCCACAAAGAGATGATTCCGACCACAGCGAGCGGAGCTAGAGCTGCCCCGAGGGGATTAGACGCGAGCAAGATGGCGCTGGCTCTGGCGCGCTCCTTCTTAGGGAACCATACCGCTATCGTCTTGAATGTACAGGCGGGGAACAATCCTTCGCCCAGACCGAAAACAAATCTGGCAACGACCATCTGGGTGACATTGGCGGCTGCGCCGGTGATTGCAGTAAAAGCAGACCACCACAGCATCGCCATCGTAGCAACTCTGCGAACCCCGAATATATCGGCAAGCAAACCACCTGGAACTTGTGAAATTGCATACCCAGCGAAGAAGACGCTCATCACAACTCCCATCGCCAAAGGGCTAAGATGGTAGTCGACTGCGATGTAGGGTATGGCGACGGACATGGCTATTCTGTCCATGAACGAGACGATCCAAGCAATAAATAGGATCGACAGAACCGTGTAACGCGCTTTCATTGGAGCGTTTTCCCCATCAGTAACCCTCCTCAGCTCGGGGCGATATAATTGGATTAGTTTGGAACAATGTGTCGAAAACCGCGGCGCAACGAATCGCCATCGAAATCTTTACTTCGTAATTCTCCGGGGATGGAGCGACGGCTGAACATAGACACGCAAAGCGGCGATCGGAATTTCAACATGAAGCCCCCACCCAATCGTGAGAAGGGTGGGGCTTACTGTCAAAGTCGAAAGCACATGGCACGTATTCGCCAGGGTTATGGTCGCGGGTCGGGGCTTCATTCGCAGCGGTTATGGAACGCACCGTTAGCTCGGTTCCGTGAAGATATCGAAGCAGTCGGACCGTTAAGCAGCCGATAACCGGAGCTGGACCCAGCACAGAGTGGTCACATGTCCCGCCGTCCAGTTTGCGGAGCGTGCTGAAGATCTCTAGCGAGGCCGGCCGGCCGCCGACCTCAAGACTCGCTGAGCACAGAGCGGGAAATCTGCGCGGCAGTGACTCGCACCTCCTGCGCGAATGCTTCAACAAGCTCGGCGTTTCTGCCGTCGGCGCGACGACAAATTTGGAAACGGACAAGCATCTCAGGCTCGAATCGGCGCACGGCGAGTCGGTCCTTCAGGTCGCCCAGCACGAGCGGATGGACCAGTGATACGCCGAGCCCGGCGGCTACAAATTCGCACAGGGTTGGCGTCACATTGACTACGAGAACGATTTCGGTCTTGACCTGATAGGCCTTGAACATCTCCTCAACACGCTGACCAACATCAGCGTCCGGGTGGAAGGCCACAAATGGGATTTGATCTAGGTCACGGGGCTCGATTTGGCTCTTGGCAGCCAACGGATGATCCTGCGGCATGATGCAGACCAGCGGGTGCTCCATCAGAGGTTCGAGAGTGACATACGGATTGTCGATACGACCTTCGACCAGCCCGACGTCGAGTTTCCTCGTGATCAACCGATCCACGATCCACTGCGAAGTGAGCGATTCGACTGAACAGAACAGATTGTGGCGAAGCTTGAGGAAGCCCATCGTGGCGCGCTGGATGAAGGAACCGGACAACGCAGGCAGGACGCCGACCAGAACCCGCCCCCGCTCCGCGCGGCGGATGGCTTCTGCTGCGTTCTCAACCTGGCGGACGCCGGCGAAGATCCGGTCGATCGCATCGTAGAGCTGCATCCCGCACTCGGTCGGCGCGAGCCGGCCCTTCAGGCGGTCGAAGAGCTTGAGCCCCGTATCCGCCTCAAAATGCGCTATGAGCTTGCTCATGGCGGGCTGCGAGACGTGGACCAGCTGGGCCGCGCCGCTGATGGTGCCGCTTTCGATTACAGCCTTGAAGGCCTCGACCTGACGCAGGGTGAGTCGACGTGGCATGGCATAACCCTGGTGAATGGACCACTCAAATTCACGACTTTGACGAATACAGTATGGGGTCCTAACCTCGCTCGATGCAAAATGAAGGGGGCAAGACGGCCGACATCGTCGTGATCGGAGCCGGTTTGGTAGGGTCGGCCATCGCCTACGGCCTCGCAGGCCGCAAGGTTCGCGTGCTGGTACTCGATGGCGGCGACCGCGACTTCCGGGCCGCGAACGCCAATGGGGGGCTGGTCTGGCTCCAAGGCAAAGGTCTGGACATGCCGGCCTACCAGCAGCTGACGCGTACCTCAGTCGAGCTCTGGCCCAATTTCAGCGCCGAACTCACGGACACAACTGCCGTCGATCTTCAATATGAATACAACGGCGGCCTAGCCTTCTGTCTGAGTGAAGCGGAATTCGAGCAGCGGCGGTCGTTGCTGCTGCGGTGGCACAACCAGCTTCGCAGATCTGAGCCTGATTGGGAGATGCTCGACCGAGACGCCCTCTCGAAGCTGCTTCCCAAGGTCCAACTCGGGCCAGACGTAGTGGGGGCGAGTTTCGGAGACCGTGACGGTCATCTCAACCCTCTGCGCTTGCTGACGGCACTTCATGTGGGGATATTGCGTAAGGGCGGCCAGTTGCGGGCAGGTGGTGCCGTGCACTCTGTGAAAAGGGATGGCCGCGGGGGGTTCACAATCGATTTCGGACCCGAACGGGTGTCGGCGGCGCGAGTGGTAATTGCCGCCGGCCTAGGGTCGAAGGCGCTAGCCGCTCAGGTCGGTCTCGACATCCCGATTCGGCCGCAACGCGGGCAGATGCTCATCACGGAACGACTGGAGCCATTTCTACCGCTGCCACTCCACGGCGTGAGCCAGACTCGGCAAGGCACGGTCTCGATCGGCACGACGAACGAAGAAGTTGGGTTCGACGCCTCGACCACCAGCGAAGCGGGTGCTGCGTTGAGCGCAATGGTAATCCGCTGGATGCCGGCGCTGAGCGAGGTCAAATTAGTCCGTCAATGGGCGGGGCTGCGCATCCTGACACCCGATGGCTTTTCAGTCTATGCGGAGTCGCAAAGCCATCCCGGCGCTTTTGTGGCGGTGTGCCATTCGGGCGTGACCCTCGCCGCCGCGCACGCAGCTTTGCTCGCCGACGCGATCGCTACGGGTAGGCTGCCACCTTCTCTCGATGATTTTCACCACAGGCGCTTTGATGTTCCTAAAGCTGCATGAGCTCGGTCCTGGGGCGCTGACGATCACCATAGATGGGGTATCTGTCTTGGCGGAGCCCGGCGAGAGCGTCGCGGCGGTGCTGCTACGCCAGGCTGAACCATGGTCGCGCCTGACGCCCGTCACGCAAAGCAAGCGTGCGCCTTATTGCATGATGGGCGTCTGCTTTGATTGCGTGGCCGAAGTGGACGGCGTCGCTTCGGTCCGGACCTGTCTTAAGCCGGTGTGCGATGGGATGCGTGTCGCGCGCCCAACCGGCAAGCGGAGGATCCGCGCATTAACCGATTAGACCTTCTCATCGTCGGTGCCGGTCCGGCAGGCATGGCGGCCGCCGTCACTGCGCGTCGTCATGGGCTCGAAGTGATGCTCATTGACGATCAGCCGGGGCCAGGCGGACAGATCTGGCGCTCAGTCGAGAAGGCCGCCCGACGCGACGATATCCTCGGTCCGTCCTATGTCGAAGGTCGTGCGGTAGCCGAGGCGTTCCGCGCCAGTGGCGTAATTTACCTGCCGGGTGCTCAACTATGGCAGATCGAACGCGGCTTCCGCGCTTTCGTGAGCCGGGACCGACTGGCGCAAGTCGTCGAAGCCAAGGCCGTCATTCTCGCTACCGGCGCGCAGGAGCGACCCGTTCCGTTCCCCGGCTGGACATTACCCGGCGTCCTGACGGTCGGGGCCGCGCAAATTCTACTGAAGAATGCAGGCCAGATTCCGACTGGATCGGTCTGGATCGCGGGCAGCGGCCCCTTGCCATTGCTTTATCTGGTGCAGTTCTTACGTGCGGGCGGCCAAATCGCCGGCTATCTGGATACAACGCCGACCGGGCAGTGGCGAGCCGCGCTTCGTCACTTGCCACGCGCCCTCCGCGCGTCGGGCGACCTTGTTAAGGGACTAGGTTGGATGGCAAAGCTTCGAACAAGCAAAACGCCGATCATCAGAGGTGTCATCGAGATTGAAGCACTCGGTGACGAACGGATCGGAAGTCTTCGCTATCGGACAAGGGATGATGCGATAGCGACTGTCGAAGCCAACACGTTGCTGGTACATGAAGGAGTTGTGCCGAACCTCCATGCGGCATTGTCGCTGGACTGTGCGGTGGCGTGGAACTCCGCTCAGGATTGCTATGCACCCATTGTCGATAGCTGGGGCGAGAGTTCGCAAGTGGATCTGTTCATCGCCGGTGACGGAGCCGGCATCGCAGGAGCCAAGGCAGCGCAACTGCGGGGGGAACTCGCCGCCCTCAGGGTCGCCGTGAAGCTTGGCTATACGAGCGAGCAAGCGGTAGCGGCTGCGGCCGCTCCGGTTCGTCGAAGGCTTCATCGGGAACTGGCTGTACGCCCCTTTCTCAATGCGCTGTTCAAGCCACGTCCGCAGGTTTTCGCGCCGGCCGACGAAACGATTGTGTGCCGCTGTGAGGAGATCACAGCGGGCGAAATAAGGGCGTTAGCAGCGGTCGGGCGGCCGGGGCCGAACCAGATCAAGGCCGCGACGCGCGCCGGCATGGGCCCGTGCCAAGGCCGCCAATGCGGCTATACGGTGAACCGCATTCTCGGCGCCGCACAGAATCGTCCGCTCTCGGAAGTGGGTTTTTTTCATGTTCGGCCACCCTTGAAGCCGGTCACTATCGGTGAGCTGGCCTCCCTCGATCAGTCGGCCACCGCAGGACCTAAGTCGGAGCCTCATGATCGAGGCGTAACGGTCAATCAAGGGCAAGCAGAATGAACAACATTGTACGTATCGAGACCAACAAGCGCGCCAGCCGTGCGGTGGTCTATAACGGAATGGTCTTTCTCGCCGGCGCGACGGCCGATGATCGCAGCCAGGAAATCCGGGGGCAGACAAAACAGGCACTTGCCAAGATCGAGAGGTTCTTGGCTAACGCCGGCACCGACAAGAGTCGCCTCCTGTCCGCACAGATCTGGTTAAAGGACATCGCCAACGACTTCGCCGGCATGAACGAGATCTGGGACGCCTGGACCGCGCTGAATGCGGCCCCGACCCGCGCGACGGCTCAATGCGAGATGGGCGCGCCTGATGTGCTGGTCGAGATCACTGTGACAGCGGCTGTATCGAAGTAGGCCGCGATATCGATGCTGTCGGCCTTAGCTCGGATCGGGGTGGTCGACTCGTCATAGTCGTCACGAGAGAAGTTATCCAATGCGAATCCCGGAAGCGCGAACATCTGTTTCCCCAAGAGCGAATTTCGTGTGGAGCCCTGTCTGCCTCGTTGGCCGAGCAGATCGACACGCGATCTTCAACCGGGCAACTCGTTTGCCATGTTTTCGGGCGCTCGCTGAATTTGAAGACTGCATCCAAAAACTGGCTACCAATGCGCATTAACCAACAGCCGCGTCCTGCACGGCCGCGGGCACAGGGTGCGTCCAAAGCACGTCCTACCGGGCAGCCACTGGCATGAGATTGAGCCTGCACATTCCGGAGCCCACCTCCCGACCAGGGGATCCCCACGATTTCGCCAGACTTGAGATTCCTCCCGCTGGAGCCATTCCACAACCCCGGAATGACGTTTCCCCGGCTGACATTCGAGACCTCGCCTTCTCTTTGGTTCGCGTGCTCGATGAGGCGGACCAGGCAGTAGGCCCTTGGGATCCGAAGCTAAAGCCCGAAGTCCTGCGCCGCGGTTTACGGGCAATGCTGCTCACGAGGGCCTTTGATGAGCGCATGTTTATGGCACAACGCCAGCGAAAGACGAGCTTCTACGTGAAGTGCACGGGCGAAGAGGCGATCGCGTGCGCGCAGGCGCTCGTGCTCGACCGCGCCGACATGTGCTTCACGACCTATCGGCAGCAGGGGATTCTGATCACGCGCGGCTACCCCCTCATCGAGATGATCAATCAAATCTACAATAACGCGCGCGATCCGCTCAAGGGCCATCAGCTGCCGATTCTCTACTCCGCCCGAAACTATGGGTTCTTCTCCCTTTCCGGAAATCTCGGGACGCAGTACAGCCAGGCCGTCGGCTGGGCCATGGCGTCCGCTTATAACGGCGGTGATCTCATCGCCTCCGCCTGGACCGGCGAGGGCGCCACGGCGACGGGCGACTTCCATCACGCGCTGACTTTTGCGGCGGTCTATCGCGCCCCGGTCATTCTCAATATCGTCAACAATCAGTGGGCCATCTCGAGCTTCGATGGCATCGCGGGTGGTGAGGCGGCGACCTTTGCCGCGCGCGGGGTCGGCTACGGGCTTCCGGCATTGCGGGTTGATGGCAATGATTTTCTGGCTGTCTACTCAGCCAGTCGCTGGGCGGCGGAACGCGCGCGCTCCAATTTGGGGGCGACTGTCATCGAGTTCGTCACCTATCGGGGCGAAGGTCATTCCACTAGCGATGATCCTAGCAAGTATCGGCCGATCGATTCTGCGCGACACTGGCCTCTGGGAGATCCCATCGAACGCCTGAAGCAACATTTGATCGCCATCGACGCTTGGTCGAAAGCACAGCATGAGGCACTCACCGCGGAGGTCACTCAAGAAGTGCGGGTAGCGTCCAACGCGGCCGATGCTATCGGGACACTCGGCACGTCCCGTCCGCCCTTGACCGCGATGTTCGAGGATGTGTTCGGTGAGCCCGATGCCAGACTCGCTCGGCAGCGCCACGCGCTCGGGCTCTGACCATGGCGATGAGCATGGTGCAGGCGCTTAATTCCGCGCTCGATGTGATGCTGGAGCGGGATCCGAACGTCCTTATCTTCGGTCAGGACGTTGGGTATTTCGGCGGTGTGTTCAGGGTCACCGAAGGGCTGCAGCACAAGCATGGGATCCGTCGCTGCTTCGATGCTCCGATCGCAGAGGGCGGCATAGTCGCTGCGGCCATCGGCATGGCCGCCTACGGACTTCGGCCAGTGGTCGAGATCCAGTTCGCGGACTACATCCTTCCAGCCTACGATCAGCTGGTCTCGGAGGCCGCGCGCCTGCGTTACCGCTCGGCAGGCGAGTTTTGGGTGCCGCTCGTGGTGCGAGCGCCGTATGGGGGCGGCATCTTCGGAGGTCAGACACACAGCCAGAGTCCTGAGGCCATCTTTGCTCATGTCGCGGGGCTCAAAACTGTCATTCCCTCCAATCCCTACGATGCCAAGGGACTTTTGATCAGCGCGATACTAGATGAGGATCCGGTCATTTTTCTTGAGCCCAAGCGTCTCTACAACGGGCCCTTCGATGGGCGTCACGATCGGGCGCTTGCGAGCTGGGCACAGCACCCGACCGGTGACGTGCCGCCGGGCTTCTACACGGTACCGTTCGGCAAGGCTGCGATTGTGCGCGCGGGCGCAGATCTGACCGTGCTCGCCTATGGGACGATGGTGCATGTAGCGCGCGCGGCCATTGAGGAGAGCGGCTTTGACGCCGAGCTCATCGACCTACGCACGCTTGTGCCGCTGGATACCGACACGATCGCAGCCTCGGTGCGCAAGACCGGGCGTTGCGTAATCGTGCACGAGGCAACCCACACGTGCGGCTTTGGCGCGGAACTCCTAGCCGTGGTCGAGGAGGCTTGTTTCTATCACCTGCATACACCCACTGAGCGTGTCACCGGTTTCGACATGCCGTACCCGCACGCCTTCGAGTGGGAATATTTTTTGACTCCCCGGCGGATCATCGATGGTATCAAGCGCGTCATGAGTGTCTGAACATGGGAACTTACGAATTCAAGTTGCCGGACCTGGCTGAAGGCACCACCGAAGGAGAGGTTGCCGCGTGGTACGTCGCGGTGGGAGATTTGATCCAGGAAGAGCAACCTCTAGTCGGTGTGATGACCGAGAAGGCCGTCATCGACATTCCCTCACCCGTCACGGGGACTATCGTTTCCCTTCGCGGAGCAGTGGGTGACAAAGTGCCTGTCGGTGCAGTGCTCGTGGTGTTTCGGATCCAGGAGGCTGCGCCCGAGGATGTGTCCGCGCCATCCGCGGCAACAGCGCGAGAGCATGCTCTATCCGCCGAAGCGCTGCCCGAGCCGCACCCCGCTGTTTCGTCATTGGTGGTCGAGCCTTCCGATCAGAACTCGCCGCCTCGGCCGACCGCTTCCCCCGCCATTCGTCGACGCGCCCGCGAGGCCGGCGTGGCACTCGATCAAATCCAAGGCTCGGGACCCGCGGGGCGAGTGCTCGATATAGACATCGACAACGCTTTAAACGGCGCGACTGGTCCGCCGCCGCCGGCGGGCGCCCCTCCGGTCGCTAGCCACATCGCCGACGTTGAGGAAATCCCGATAATCGGAATGCGCCGGAAGATCGCCGAGCGCATGGCGCAGTCTAAGCGCACGATCCCGCATTTCTCGTACGTAGAGGAAATCGACGTCACGGAGCTTGAGGCGCTCCGAGGACAGCTCAACTCAGAACATGGCCATGAGCGAGCGAAGCTCACCCCGCTCCCTTTTATCATGCGCGCAATCGCTCGCACGCTGCCCGCCTATCCCGACATCAACGCGACCTTTGACACTCAAACCAACGTCCTGCGACGCCACCGCGGCATTCACATAGGGATCGCAACTCAAACACCTACGGGGCTCCTGGTGCCCGTCGTACGGGACGTTCAGGGGCGCGATCTCTGGGATTGCGCAGCAGAACTCGCGCGCTTGACCGCCGCCGCACGAGTGGGCAAGGCCTCACCTCACGAGCTGGCCGGCTCGACGATTACGCTGACGAGTCTCGGCGCACTCGGTGGAATTGCCGCCACTCCCATCATCAACGCTCCCGAAGTGGCCATCGTGGGACCGAATCGGATCGTCGAGCGGCCCGTCGTCCGGGCCGGCCAGATCACGATTCGGAAGGTGATGAACCTGTCGTCCTCGTTTGATCACCGTCTGATTGACGGTTATGTGGCAGCGGAGTTCATTCAGCAGCTTAAGGCCTTGCTCGAGTCGCCCGTCACGCTCGGCGAGCTGGCCTCCCTCGAACAGCCGGTGGCCCCATGACCACAGAAGGTTCGGGATCGAGGCGATGAACCTGGCCGGAGTCGGTGAGGCCACAGACTTTTTAAACGGTCTGCTAATGCCGGGGCGCGGGTCGGGGGATTCAACCGTTAGCCAGTTGGAGATCCCTTCCCAGCAGCTGAACACAGTGCAGATGGATCTTCGCAAAGACACGAGCGTCGTTCCCGATTGCTGCTTCCAGAAGTCGCTTCCAAAAGCTTGGACGATCGTCCCAGCGCGGTCGCAATTCTCGTCCGTACGCGACCGCGATGCGGTCGATGTCCGCCGCGGACAGGTCCGCGACGGCACTCGATACGAAAGAGGACATCCCGAATACGAGGCGGGCCGCGCCCGGTTGAGCGCGCGCGGCGCTTCGGGCCTCCGTCAGAATCTCGCGAACGAGAGGCGCCGCGCGGTCGGCCGCGAGCAACGGAATCGACGCGTCCGCATGGACAACAGTATGGCCGTCTCGAATGCTGGTCCACCAGTCTGCACGTTCGAGGTTTACATTCAGAAGCAGCACTGGACAGCGACCCGCACGCTCACAAGCTTCGGTGCTGAGCTGCTTCCACAGCTCCTGAAATCCAAAGACCGCGCCCCAGGCATCGCCCGCGTGCGGTGCGCTTGCTACCTCGGCAAGCAGCTTCATGCAGCGCGCGTTGAGACTGTGCGTCGCTGCCAGCACCTCCCCACCGGGCCACCGGATCTGCGCCGGTGCGCTCCTGCGTAAACGTCTATTTCTCGCCATCGAACGATCCATGTTCGGGGACACGAACTGAATTGTCGGTGGACGACCTGAAGATGTGTTGGCGCGTTTCGCACGAAATGAGGTGAAACTTGAGTTCGCAATCTCAGCAAGATGTTTTGCTTCGGGAGAATCGGCGCGCGGAACTCGCACGCCGTTTGATATTGCATGGGGTCCGCACGGATATCATCATGCGACTGACCAACCTGACCGTGGGTCGGCTGAGGACTGTTCGCCGCCGCCTCGGTGTTACCGATCAGGACCGCGCGCGCGGACCCACGCGCTGGTCGCTGAGTGCCTTTCTCAAGACAACCGAAGCGCAAGCGGAGGGCGGCGCCTTGGTGACACTCTGCTACATTCACGACATTCCGATCGTGCCCAACACGCCCGCGTTGCCGAAGTCTGTTTCGCTCGACTTCGTAGGACGCCTCTGCGATACGTACGAGGCCTTCTGTGCCTGCTATCCCGAGACGCAAGTTGAACTCGAACACTTGATTCTCATCCGCCGCGGCCTGAGCGTCGATCCGAAGGAAGCCCTGGTTCAGGTGGGCAAGTGCCGCATTTGCAAGTGTCTGCTCCTGCAGGAACGATTCAGTGCGAACGAATGCTGGCATTGCGATCTCACGCCTACTCGGAAAAAAGGCGGATCGCGCCCTCGTAAAGCGCGAGGGCAAACACGAAACTGATTGAGATTGTCAGCATCGTCCACATCGGGAAATGGGATGCCGCAACGAGTTCGAAGAAGACAACAGTCAGGACGCCCAGGAGCGCCAGGCCTCCGCATGCGAAGACGACCACCGGCTCCAGAATGACAAGCAGGAGAAGAATCGGTAGTCGAACGAGGTGCCACAGCCAGCGCATGTGAGCCATTGTAAGGGCCCTGCTCAGAAAATCAAAGCACAGAGGTTATGCCTTATCTGTAGCGCGCTCAGTAAATCGGAGCGCACTGAAAATGAAGGCCCTCAGAAGTCCCGCGGCTCGCGCCGTAGCCACCGTGCTCGCACGAGCGCGCGAACGCAAAGAACTCTCACAGCGTGATCTCGCGGCTCTCCTGAAAAGACCTCATTCGGTCGTCGGCATGATCGAGAGCCATCAACGGCAGGTCAATGTCCCCGAGTTCATTGCCATTGCGGAAGCGCTGACAGCCGATCCGATCGAGTTGTTCCGGCAGGTGCTACGCGAGCGCAGCACGCGATAAAGCAAGTTTCGGCAAATTCGGTGCGAAACTCGCACTGCACTCTCTTGCGGAGTTGTGCAAAGATGGCGCCATTCGTGACAACTTGACCCTAAACGACCGGAACCACACATGAAGGTCGTTTATGAGCCCGGAAGATTCTTGCCCCGAACAGCGCGCCTTCTCGGCCGCCACCTCCAACCACGTCTCTCTGTCTAAATGGGTAAATGAGCGGTTCCCGAACTGGGAACAACTTCTGAGCACCCGCGATGTCGCGCGCCTGACGCGCCGCCCGCAGTGGGTACTCATGAGCATGATCCTGTTGGGTCGTTTCCCACGAAAGCACCGATTTCACGGCCGAGGGATTGGCTGGCTGCGAGCCGATGTGCTGGATTGGATGGCAAAGGACCTGCGTATGACTAGCTGCCACATAGGCAGCAGATCGCTCCTTCAGCGCAGGTCCACGCGCCAGATGAAATTGCCGCTGGAAAGCGCTGCGGCATGCGCGGCGCGGCGGAATCGGAGCGCCTGCTCTATTCGCATGACTGTCCGGCGGTGAGCGCCGAACCATCTTCTGTACAGCTCGCCCCGCACGCCCGAGCTGTACGGACGCCTAAATTCGAGGACGCCGCAGGCTTGCATCGAGAGCAGGTCCGGACGCATGCGAAACGCGGATCGGTTCCGCGTGCGTCGCCCTCGGTAGCGCCAGTCCCCCCGCGATTCGTACGTCTCCGCGACGCCCCAGCCTTCTTTGCGATGAACAAAAATCTCTTCAATCGAGAAATTCGTCCACGCCTCACGGAAATTCGCATCGGGAAGCAGGGTCGTGCCTTTGATCGCCTTGAAATGGAAGCGGTGGCCGAGGAATATAAGAGCCGCAACGGACGTCCCGCGGCGCAAAGGAGTCAGCCATGGGACGAAACAGTAGACGAATGCCCGGTCTCCTCATCAGAGGAGGAATCTGGCACATCGACAAAGTCATCAACGGCACGCGCGTTTGCGAGAGCATTGGCACATGCGAACTCAAGGAGGCCGAAGCAGCCTTAGCCCGTCGCCTGCAGGAGGCACGGAGCGTTCGGCTATTCGGCGCGCAGCGCACTCGCACCTTCCGAGAGGCCGCGACCAAGTACCTGGAAGAGCACTCGCACAAGCGCAGCCTGGAACGGGATGCGCGAGCACTGGAGAGTGTGGATCGATTTGTCGGCGAGCTGCCGCTGCGTCGTGTGCATCACGACACGCTGCAGCCCTTCGTGCGATCCAGGCTTCAGGCGGGAATCAGTCCGGGCACGATCAACCGCGATCTTGCGGTGGTCCGGCGAATCCTCAATCTCTCAGCGCGGCTGTGGCGCGACGAATCGGATCGGCCGTGGCTGGCGACGCCACCGTTGATCCAGATGCAGCGTCACCCGCATCAGCGGGGGCCGTATCCATTGTCGATCGAGGAAGAGCGGCTTCTGTTTTCGGAGCTCGACGGACACCTGGCCAATATGGCGCTGTTCAAGGTGAACACCGGGCTACGCGAACAGGAGGTTGTAAATCTGCGTTGGAATTGGGAAGCGCAAGTGCCTGAGCTCGATACATCGATCTTCGTGATCCCGCGGGACTACGTGAAAAACGGCCTCGACCGCTACGTGGTTCTCAACCGGATCGCGCGATCGGTGATTGAGCAATGTCGCGGCTGTCATCCCGAGTTCGTGTTCACGCGCGCCGGACGGCCGGTGACCAGGATCTACAACTCGGGCTGGAAGGCAGCGCGCCGACGCGCTTCAACTCGCTATGTACAGGAGTTCGGCAGAGCGTGCCCGGCAGGGTTTCGATCCCTGCGGGTGCACGATCTGAAGCACACCTTTGGTCATCGGTTGCGAGTCGCCGGCGTCGGGTTCGAAGACCGCAAGGTTCTGCTTGGCCACAAATCTCATCATGTCACCACGCACTATTCCGCGCCCGAGATCGGGACACTGATCGAGGCCTCGGAGCGGGTGTGTGAGTTGGGGTCCCGCAAAAGTCCCGCACTGGCTATCGTGCGGGCTCGGGCGGCATCACAAGTGACTGATTTATTGGTGGCTAGGGTGGGACTCGAACCCACGACCTCGGCATTATGAGTGCCACGCTCTAACCAGCTGAGCTACCTAGCCTTCGGCGGATGTGCATTGTAGGGAGCCGGGCCCCGACGGTAAACGCCCCCTACGAGGAGATCGCTTTGCCGATCCAGCCCGGCAGGTAACAGGCGTCCTTGGATCTGGCGAGCTTGGCCCCCGTGCGCGTGGCACGGGGTTGCTGGTCGGCAATCAGTCGCGCGGCGACCCGCGGGCGGTAGAAATCGGCCCACAGGAACTCCGAAAACGGCGCCGTGTCCTTCGCGTAGCCGCCGGCCATCCGCACCAGACCGGCGAGACTGCGATAGGGGTCGTTTTGCAGCTTGGTCAGTTTTTGCGGCATATCGGCGAAGTCACGCCGCCGCCCACGATGATCGTAGGGATGAGTCCAGGCGCGAAATTCCATCGTGCGCCAGAAAGTCGCCGGCTCGAGCCAGGATAAATCATCCAGCTGCGTGATCCAGACCTCCTTCATGCCCTCCTCGATCAGCGCGATGCCCAGATGGTGGTGGTCGATGATGTAATGGGCCTTATCCAGACCCAGCACCGCCGGAAACACGTGGCTCTCGAGCACCTGCTGGCGCTGCTTTTTCTTGAGCTTCTTCCACTCGGCGGCCTTGAGTTCGACCTCGGCGTACCCTACGGAAAACTGCGTCGGGCGCAGCTGCGCCAGCTTGGCACGCACCAGAGCGACGTTGCGAGCATATGGAATCATGATTGTCTCGATGGCGCGGTCGCGCCCTCAAACGTTGAAGCGAAAATGCATGACATCGCCTTCGCGCACGATGTACTCCTTGCCCTCGAGGCGCAACCGCCCCGCCTCGCGCGCGCCAGCTTCGCCGCGATGGTTGACGTAATCCTCGAATGCGATGACCTCGGCGCGGATGAACCCGCGTTCGAAATCGGTGTGGATCACGCCTGCGGCCTGCGGCGCGGTGCTGCCTGCGCGCACCGTCCAGGCGCGCACTTCCTTGGGTCCGGCGGTGAAATAGGTGAGCAGCCCGAGAAGCTCGTAGGCACCGCGAATGACGCGGTTCAGGCCCGGCTCCTTGAGTCCCAGGTCGCGCAGGAATTCGGCGCGCTCGGCCTCCGGCAGCTGCGCGATTTCCGCCTCGATCGCGGCACATACCGGCACCACGACGGCATGCTCCACTTCGGCGCGCGCGCGCAAGGCGTCAAGGTAGGCATTGCCGGCTACAAGGCCCGCTTCATCGACGTTGGCGATGTAGATGACGGGTTTTGCGGTCAGCAGATGCAGCTCGCGCAGGTCGCGCCGCTCCAGATCGCTCAACGGCGCACTCCTCACCGGCGTGCCCTCGTTGAGCGACGCCTGTACACGCTCGAACAACGCGTGCTGCAGCTGCGCCTTTTTGTCGCCGCTCTTGGTCGCCTTGGCCGCGCGGTCCACGGCTTTGTCCACCGACGTCAGATCGGCCAGCGCCAGTTCGGTGTTGATGATCTCAAGATCGGACAGTGGATCAATGCTGCCGGACACATGCACGATGTCATCATCCTCGAAGCAGCGCACGACGTGCGCGATCGCGTCGACTTCCCGGATATGCGCCAGGAATTGATTACCCAGACCTTCGCCCTGCGAGGCTCCTTTCACCAGGCCGGCGATATCGACGAACTCCACGGTGGTCGGCAGGATTTTCTCCGGATGCGCGATCTGGGCCAGCTGCTCCAGTCGCCCGTCGGGCACCGGCACCACGCCGACATTGGGATCGATGGTGCAGAACGGATAGTTCTCCGCCGCAATCTGGGCGCGGGTCAGTGCATTGAACAGGGTCGACTTGCCGACATTCGGCAGACCGACGATCCCGCATTGAATGGGCATCAAGGTTCCTCGTGAAATGAACCAGCGAGCGCATAGGCATCACGCAGAGGTATTGGACTACATGGCGCATTTTTAATAATAAAAATGCGCCATGTAGTCCAATACGTCTATGCAATGACCATACACACCCTGATTCCTGTTGCGATCAAGCGCTACTCGCCTTCGGTGCCGGGATCGTCGGCATTGCGGCTGTGGAGCGAGAGCATTGCCTTCTGCGCACCGGCGCTCAGCAGCTCCGGCATGATCTCCAGCGCACGCGCCATTGCCGCATCGATCGCCTGCTGCTCGGCCTCGCTCGGCCGCTCGAGCACCGCGTCCAGCACCAGGTCCTTGGATCCCGGATGACCGACTCCCAGACGCAGGCGCCAGAACTCTGCCCCGATATGCGCGATCACGTCGCGCAGGCCGTTGTGTCCGCCGTGGCCGCCGCCCTGTTTCAGCCGCGCTACACCGGGCGGCAGATCAATATCATCGTGCACCACCAGAATGTCGGCCGGCGCGATGCGATAGAAGTTCGCGACCGCCGCCACCGGCACCCCGCTGCGATTCATGAACGCGGTGGGCTTGAGCAGCCACAGCTCCGTGCCGCCAATGCTGACGCGCGCCAGATCGGTATGCTGCTTCGCGTCGTGGCGCCAGCTGCCGTGAGTGCGCGCCGCCAGTTCGTCCACCAGCCACCAGCCGGCGTTGTGCCGTGTGCGCGCATAGTCGCCCCCGGGATTACCGAGGCCGACGATGAGTTTGAGGGGAAGTCCCGCCACGACATGAAAGGAATAAGTTAGCGGCTTCGAGTCCCGTCTGATGCTGGCAATCGACAGGGAGTGTTAGACCCAGAGCGCATTTTTAATTATCAAAAATGCGCTCTGGGTCTAACACTCCCTGGCAGCTCCCAACGTCACCGGGTTCGTAGTGCGCTGCTTACTTCTTACCTTCTTTCTTAGGCGCGGCTTCCTTCTTGGCCTCATCCTTCTTCGGCTCTTCCTTCTTGCCGGCCGCCGCACCTTCGGTCGCACCCGCGGCAGTGCCTGCCGCAGCCGCCGGCGTCGCAGCCGCGCCCTCAGTCGCCGCAGCCACCGCTTCCGGCTCAGGCTCGGCAACGCGTGGGCTGTGCACCGACACGGCCACCGGATTGCGATGCGCCAGCTCCGGAATCGTGACACCGGCAGGCAGCGGAACGTCCGACAGATGCAACGTGTCGTTGAGATTCATGCCGGACAGGTCCAGCTCCAGAAATTCCGGCAGATCCTTCGGCAGGCAGCTGACCTCGATGTCCTGGATCAGGTGCGAGACGATGCCGCCCTGCGTCTTCACGCCCGGGGCCACCGCCTCGCCCTTGAAGTGTATCGGCAGATGAATCTTCAGCTTCTCATTCTCCAGCACCCGCTGCAGATCCACATGCACCACGGCGTTGCGCGCCGGATGCATCTGCACGTCGCGCACGATGGCCGGCTGGCCCTGTGCATCGACGTTGACGCTGATGATGGACGAATAGAATTTCTCGTTGTCGATCATCGTCAGCAACTGCTGATGATCGAGCGTGATGTTGCGCGGCTCGCCGTCGCCGCCATACAGAACCGCGGGGACTTTACCGGCACGACGCAGGCGGCGGCTCGCACCCTTGCCCTGATCGTGACGCGCGTCCGCGCCGACTTGAAACGTAATACGCATGTTCATACTCCTGACAGTTCACAACCACGGACGCCCACCGCGACCAGTGCGCCTCCACCCTTCAACTTCAGCAACTCGAATTCAATCGATATACAGCGAGCTCACCGACTCCTCGTCGCGGATGCGACGAATGGTCTCGGCCAGCAGTGAGGCCACCGACAGCTGGCGAATGCGCGGGCATTCCTTCGCGGCATCCGACAACGGAATGGTGTCGGTCACCACCAGTTCATCGAGCGAGGAGGTGGCGATGCGCTCCACCGCGCCGCCCGAAAGCACCGCGTGGGTGATGTAGGCCACCACCTTGAGCGCGCCCTCCTCTTTCAGCGCCTGCGCCGCCACGCACAGCGTGCCCGCGGTATCGACCATGTCGTCGATCAGTACGCAGGTCTTGCCGTCGACCTCGCCGATGATGTTCATGATCTTCGATTCGTTCGGCCGCGGGCGCCGCTTGTCGATGATCGCCAGTTCGGCATCGTCCAGGCGTTTGGCGATCGCGCGGGCGCGCACCACGCCGCCGACGTCGGGCGATACCACGATCAGGTTCGGATAGCGTTGGCGCCAGACGTCGCCCAACAGCACCGGCGAGCCGTACACATTGTCCACCGGTATGCCGAAGAATCCCTGGATCTGTTCCGAATGCAGATCGAGGGTCAGCAGTCGGTGCACGCCGGAGTTGCCGATCATATCCGCGACCAGTTTCGCGGTGATTGCCGAGCGCGTCGCACGCGGCCGCCGATCCTGGCGCGCGTAACCGAAATACGGCACCACCGCCGTAATGCGCGCGGCCGAGGCCCGGCGGCAGGCATCCACCATCACCAGCAGTTCCATCAGATGATCGTTGGCCGGCGGACTGGTGGGCTGCACGATGAACACATCGCGACCGCGCACGTTCTCCATGATCTCGATGTTGACTTCGCCGTCGCTGAAGCGGCCGACCGACGCCCGGCCGATCGGCTGCTGCAGATGACGCGCGATGTCGTGCGCCAGAGCGGGATTCGCGTTCCCGGTGAACAGTGCCAGCGTTTCCGATTCCACGATCAGTGCTTCCTGGTCAAATCAACGTTGCCAATCAGTATTGGCTGGGGTGGAAGGATTCGAACCTCCGAATGGCGGGATCAAAACCCGCCCATAAGCTCTGTCAAAACAGTAACTTACTGATTTTTCGGAGCCGAGCATCCCCTCCAATCCCATCCATTCCCCGCTGCAGCCACCAAATTGGCCACCAGGCCCTCCGAGTCTATCCCGGCTCCTAATTTACGGCCGCGGATAATACACGATGGCCTAATCGCAGCCGGCTCGATTTCAACCCCGCGCCGCTCCTCACTTTCCCCCGCATAGCGGCCCTATCCCAGCTCTCCAGAGCCGGCACTGCGGATCAACTTCAACGATCAGCACCACTCTCGTCCATCATTGGAATAGAAAGCTGACCGATGCTCCTGCGTTCTCCTGCTAATATATTCCCGAGAATTCCCGATACGATATCGGAGGGAACTTTGGCCAAGTATACCGCCGCCTCTCCAGAGAGTTTGGAGCACCTGCCGGGCGCAAGCACCGCGGAGAAGCGCTCGCTGGCCCGCTGGTACGCCGCTGCACGGGCGGCTCTAGCGCACAACCGGCCGCTGACCACGGTTTTCGCGATGCCTGCTGGCCGCCACCTGGCCGGAGAGCTCTGCGCAGCCGAGTTGACCGCCCTGCGTGGCGTGGGTGCCTTCAAGAACGACGTGCCGGTCAATGCCGACAGCGACCCTCTCCTGCGCAGCCAGGCTCAGTACATGGCGTTGCTCGAGGAGAGTCTATCGGCTGCGGAAGCCGCCAAACTCCTCGGGGTGGACGTCACTCGGGTGCGCCAACGGCTGCGTGAGCGCTCCCTGTACGGCCTTGAGTATGAAGGGACCTGGCGCCTGCCTCGCTTGCAATTCGAGCGTCGCCTCGTAATTCCCGGTCTCGCCCAGGTTCTTAAGGCCCTCCCGCCGGATCTATTCCCGCTGGATGTCGTCGACTGGCTTCTGCTAGCGGAACCTGAGCTGCAACTTGAGAGTGACGCGGCCCCCCTGAGCCCCCGCACGTGGCTCCTATCAGGTCGCCCCATTGACGCTGTCGTGAAGGTGGCGCGCGACCTGACCCGCAGCTGAGTTGGGTGAGCAAGTTCCCGGAGCCGCCCGGCGTCGATGTGCTACGCCGGATAACCGCGCAGAGCATCGCGCTACCCGCCGGAACACTTCTTGCGCGAATTTACTTTGCCGCAGGCCCGCATCCGTCACGCTGGAATCAGTTTCGCCGTTTCGGACCCACAGCAGCACGTTGGGACCATCACCTTCCAGACATCGACGGCCACCCAACCGAGCAGGAGCGCGCCGTCCTCTACTGCGCGCCGGACGTGGACACCTGCGCGGCGGAGGTATTCCAGGCCACTCGCCGCATCGATCGGATCCGTGACGCACCGGCCCTTGCCATCTTCGCCTTGGAAGCGCCCTTGAACCTGCTCGACCTGCGCGGCGCATTCGCGACAGCCATCGGGGCCTCCACTGCGATCCATTCCGGCTCGCGGTCCCGTACGCGTACGTGGGCCCGCAAGCTATACGAGGCCTACCCTGATGTCCAAGGCATCCACTACGGCTCTTCGATGAATGGTCACGCACCTGCGATAGTGCTCAATGAGCGCGCGGCGTACGCGACGCCGGATCACCCGCAGTTTCACCGGGCGCTCAACGACGACCTGCTCTTGGAAGTGCTACAACAGATCGCCTTACATCTCTCCTACTCATTGCGCTGACGAACAAATAAAGCATCCATCAACGAAGATCGAACATGCATTGCAGTCGGGAGGCGTCGGCGCCCAGCCCAAACGAGGGGTATAACGGTGTAACGACCATTTACTTGACGTAGCCCTGCATGCCTGACGGCGCGGGTCAGCCAATGATGTGATCGATGACCAGGCGTATCGGTTTTGCTGAGCGCGGATCGACGATGGCCGGTGCGCTTTGCAGGTCGCCGGGCTGACTTGCGGCCGTTCCGACCATTGATACCCGCGCTTCGATCATCACTCGACCCGCCGTGGAGAGCTTGCGTTCCGGCAACATTGCGAGCGAATCGTCCAGCACGAATTTCAACGGCCATTGGCCGGTGTGTGTACGAATCACCGCGACCGGCGCGCCTGGCGAGTCAATCGACTTGGCGACGATAAATACCGTCAGTCCGGTAGCGACCTTCATTTTGAGAGAGTCGGCCACGCTGACCTCCCCGGTCACCTGCACCGGCGAGCCGCTCGCGCGCGCTGCCGCGTCCGAAGGTCTCGGCTCGCTCCGGTCCACATTGGCGTCTGCCAGTCGCCGGTCCTGGGCCAGATTGTCAGCGAAGATCCTGGCCTGGGTGGAACCCGCCGGACTCAACGCCAGCAGTTGCGTCCATGTCGATACGGCGCGTGCATAGTGTTGGTCGTCGTGCTGCGCACTGGCTTCGAGCCAGAGTGCCTTTTGGTTCGCCGGATCCAGCTCGAGCGCGGCCTCGATATAGCGCTGCGCGCTGGCATCAAACCTGCCCCCATTCTGCGAGGCCACCACGTCCGCATAGTCTGCCCAGCTCTGCGCGCTCATCTGTCCGAGCGTCACCAGTTGCTCATATGCGGACCTTGCCGCGGCGTAATTGCGGGCTGTTCTGGCCTGATCAGCCGCGCTGAGCAACTGCTGCGTCAGCTTTCGGCTCTTGGGGCTTGCGGGGAGTCGGATCACGCTTGGCGTGACCTCGGTGGCTGCGGCCACCACGCCGGCGGGCGCCGTGGCACCAGGCGTGGTGCTGACGGGATGATCCGCCGCCAGTGCGGCGAGAATCAACGGCCACTGTTCGCCGGCCTTGATCGGCATGGTGGTGGAGGCCACGGCGTGCCGCTGGCGCGCATTGCCGGCGTCAGCCTTGCGTCCCAGGTAGTCGTAGGTTTGCGCCAGCAGATCCCAGTCGGCCGCCGTACCGCTGCCATCGCGAAGCCGAGCCTCAAGCCGCGCGAGCATCGCATCGAGCGTTCCTCCCCCGTGGACCGGGCCGTGCTCCGCGCTGCCAGCGGTGACGGCGGCGGTAGCGGCCGGCCCTGCGCCGTTTTGACCAGGACCGCCGGGCCATGCGTACAGCAGCAGCACCGACACCGCCAGTATCAGCGCTGCGACAGCCGGCCACCTCAGGGTACGGATCGCCGGCCGTGCGCCGATGCGCGACAGCCAGCCCCGCATGATGAAACTCACCGCCAGCGCAAGCAGCAGTCCGGCCACAAACCAGGACACGTCGCGCGCGGTCATAGTGCAAGCTCGCTGCACACCGCGCCCGCGCACACGGCGTCGGACAGACTCACTAGCGCCGCAATCGAGGCGAACTTCGGTGAACGCGCCATCGGACAGCTCCTATCGATCCAAGACATCGTCGGTCAAGCCGTCAACAGATGCGCGGCAGCGGATCATCTTCGAGTTCATCGAGTACCCGCTGGCCACCGAACGCGGTATTCAGAATGACCTGCGCCGGACCGGGCATCACAGTGCCGATCAATGCGGCGCGGGGCGACACGCTACGCAGCGCCGCCAACGCGCTCGTGGCCGACTCTGGCGCGACGACCGCGACGATTCGGCCTTCGCAGGCCAGATACAGGGGATCGAAACCGAGTAGCTCACATACGGATTGCACCGCTTCGTTGACCGGTATCTGCACTTCCGACAGGTGAACGGCAAGGCCCGTGGCGCGGGCGAGCTCGTGTGCCACCGTGGCGAGTCCGCCGCGGGTCGGATCACGCATAAAACGCAGCCCGGCCGCGCCCAGCAGTGCCTGCGCCTGGGGCAGAACGCTGGCGGCGTCCGACGCCAGATCGCTGTGCAGGCCGAATTCCTCGCGCGCAAGCATGACCGCGGCGCCGTGCTCGCCAATTGGGCCGCTGACAAGAATGCAGTCGCCGGCACGTACGCGGTCCATCGCTAAGCACGCGCCGCGTTGCCGGAACCCGACCCCGGTAGTGGCAAGATAGATCCCGTCGCAGTCACCGCGACCAACCACCTTGGTATCGCCGGCGACCACCGCGACGCCGCAGTCGCGCGCTGCGTTGGCCAGCGCATCGACCACGCGGCGCAGCGTTGCAATCTCCAGGCCCTCCTCCAGGAAGACGCTCAATGTCATGAATCGCGGCACCGCACCGCTGACAGCAAGGTCATTGACGGTGCCATGCACCGCCAGCGAACCGATGTTGCCGCCCGGGAATTCGAGCGGCTGCACGGTAAAGCCATCAGTGGTCATGACGAGATCGCGTTCTAGCGGCAGCGGCAGCGAGACGGCGTCGGCATGGATGTCGAGCTGGGGATTGGCGAGCGCCGGCGCGAACAGCCCTTCAATCAATTCGCGCATCATGCGGCCGCCATTGCCGTGGGCAAGGCTTATATGGGTGTCGCGAAGCTTACGGGTGCGCGGCATGGCTGGCCGCAGCTTCGATTAGCTGCCCGTAGCTGATTCCGGCATCGTTGAGCGGCAGGCAGCGGGGGATCAGGACCTCGAAGCCGGCCGCCGTCAACAGCGCCTGCACGCGCTCAGTCAGGATGCGATTCTGGAACACCCCACCGCTCAGGCCCACGCGTGCGACGCCGCTCTGCTGGCGCACAGCGAGTGCCTGCTCGAACAGCGCCTGCGCCAGGCTCGCGTGCAGCAGCGCGGCACGTGCCGCAGTCGTGCGACGTTCATCGAGCATTGCCGGCAACAATGGCGCCCAGTCGCAGCGAAAGACCCCGCTCGCGTCGCATGACAGCGGCAGCGGCAGCGCCTGCGGCATGTCCGCGCACAGTGCCTCCAGGCGCATGGCTGCTTCGCCTTCGTAACTGGCACGCAGGCAGATGCCGAGCAAAGCGGCAGCGGCATCGAACAGCCGGCCGACCGCCGTGGTCGTGGGGGCGTTGATGCGCCGATCGAATGCCTTGCGCAGCACCGGATCCGCGAATTGCGCGCCGGCTGGCCATGCATGGCCGGATTCCCAGCATAGCGAGAGCGCCGAGCGCCATGTCTCGCGCGCGGCACGCTCGCCGCCCGGCAGTCGGAACGGCCGGAAACTGGCGACGCGCATCCATGCGCCGGGCCGACCCAACAACCCCTCGCCGCCCCAGAGCGTGCCGTCCGGGCCGAGGCCGACGCCGTCCCAGGTGAAACACAATATCGGCGCCGCACCCGGGTACTCACCCGCCACGGCCGCTGCATGCGCGTGGTGATGATAGACCGGCACCACCGGCAAGCCGGATTCGCGCGCCCAGCGTGAATTTGGAAAGTCCGGATGTGCGTCATGCGCGATGCGTAGCGCACGCACCGCGTAGAGTTGCTGCAGATCGCTCGCAACCTGGGCGAACGCCGCCCGGCCGCGCGGGCTACTCAGCTCGCCGATGTGCGGGGAGACGACGGCGCGCTGCTCCCAGGCCAGCGCGACCGTGGTTTTCATATACGCTCCGACGGCCAGTGTCGGCACCGGCATGCGCATCTGCAATTCGAGTTCCAGCGGCGCAGTACCACGCCCCAGGCGCACTGGCCGCATGGCGCCGGCGACGACCCGGACCACTGGATCATCCGCCGGGCGCGCGATCGGTCGATCGTGATGCAGGCATCCGTCGGCCACCTGGGCGAGCCGCACCTGGGCCTCCTCCGGTTCGGTCAGCACCGGTTCGCCGCTAAGATTTCCGGAAGTAGCGACCAACGCGGCGCCGAAATCCTGCAGCAGCATATGGTGCAGCGGACTGTAGGGGAGCATCAGTGCGATTTCGCGCAGGCCCGGTGACAGGCAGCCGGCGAGCCGCCTGTTTGGGCGCTGGGTTACGATCACGATCGGCCGCACGGCGTCGCGCAGCGACGCGGCTTGCAGGGGCGACAGTTCGGCCACGCTGCGAACATAGTCGAGGCCGTCCTGCCCGCGCCACGGCACCATGACCGCCAACGGCTTCGCTGGTCGTCCTTTACGTTCGCGTAGACGATCGACGGCAACCTCGTTGGTGGCGTCGCACAGCAGGTGATAACCGCCGACACCGCGCATCGCGATGATTTGACCGCGGCGCAGCGCGGCTAGCGCCGCAGCGAGCGCTGTTGCATTTCCCCGGATCTCACCCGTGCCATCGCGCCAGTACAGGGTCGGCCCGCAGACGGCACAAGCCAGCGGCTCGGCGTGAAAGCGTCGATCGTGTGGATTGGCATACTCGGTGGAACACTCCTGACATAGCGTGAAGCGATCCAACGTCGTATTCGATCGATCATACGGTAGCGCACGAAGCAACGTGTAACGCGGACCGCACTGGGTACAGTTGATGAACGGGTAACGGTGACGGCGCGCACCCGGGTCCTGCAGTTCGGCCAGGCACTCGTCGCACGTGAACAGATCCGTGGGCACGTGGACGTGCGTGCCGACGTCCGTGCCGCTGGCTAGAATCTGAAACTCTGCAATCGGCTCGACCAATGCCGCATGCACCTCAATCAGTCGTGCCCGTGCCGCCGGCGGCGCACGGGTCAGTAGCGCTTGCCCGAACAGCTGCAGCCGGTCGGACGGTCCACGAGCGTAGATCTCGACCTCCCCGCCCTGATTGCGCACCCAGCCGTGCAGCTCAAAGAGATGGGCCAGACGATAGACAAAGGGCCGATAGCCAACCCCCTGCACGCGTCCGCCGATACGCCATCGACGTGCAGTGCTTTGAGGTGCAACGACGGCACCTCGCTCGCGACACAGGGCGCCGGCGTTCATGCGCTCGTGGGCTCAAGGCGAACGGGACTGCCCGTGCGCCGATGCCGCGCCAGATGCCGCGGTGTCCAGGCCTGCGGCGTGCGGTGCACAAAGCGATGGCGAGCAATATGGTAGCTCGGGTCGAAGCCGTAGAAGTTCATGCGCATGCGCGCGAGCTCGTCGCTTCGGTAATCGGCAAGCGGCCGTCGGGCTTCATCCAGCGCGCGCCGGGCACGCTTTTCCTCAAGCGCCGCGGCGAACCGATCGCTGCCGGAGAGGTCGGCCGCATGACTGTCCACGTGCGCCTGGAACGCTGCCGCATCCGGTCCTGCATGACTGTCGATCAATCCGAGCGCCAAAGCTTCTGGGGCGCCGAGCGGCAGGCGCCCGGAAATGATCGCCTGCGCGCGTTGCGCGCCGATCCTTCGCGGCAGCGTATAGGTCCAGTATTCCGACCCGTACAGGTTGCCCATGTTGCGATAATGCGGATTGAGCACGATGCCGCTGCGTGCCAGCACGCGGTCCGCGGCCAGTGCCAGGAATACGCCGCCGGCCGCGGCATTGCCGCGCAGGGCCGCGATCGTCAAGTGGGTATCGGTGCTCAGGATATCGTGTGCGAGGTCGTCTATTCGATTGATGTTGTCCCATGAGGCATCGGCGGGGCTGTCGGCGGCCTCGATGCAATGCAAGTGCATGCCGTTGCACCAGAAGTCGGCGCCGCCCATCAGCACGATGACGCGCGTCGGGCGCCGGCGCGCGTGCGCATAGGCGGCGCGCACACGCTCGGTCTGGGCCGCGCCGAGTGCACCGTTGTAGAAATTGAAGTGCAGATAGGCGACCGCGCCGCGCTCCTGGTAGCGGATCTCGCCCTCATCTGACGGGCCGGCGGCGCCCAAAGGATCAGCTTCACTGCGCGGCAGGCCATCCGCCAGGGCGCCCAGTGCGATTACCGCCGGTCGCTTGAAGCTGCGTTGCGACTGCAGCATCGGTTGCAGCTGACCGATCCAGATGGCACCGTCGCGCGTGGCGCGGCAAATTGCCTCGTCACGGCGGGCTATGAGCGTGCCGGGCGGCCCGGTCAGGCAGCGCTCCGGATGCGCATCGAACAATCGGTAGCAGCGATCAAACAGCCGGTCCTCGAGCCCCGGAAAGCCGTCGGCGCTGTGGATCTTGCGCAGTACTGTCGCGCTGTCGTCACGACTCCAGTCGATGGCGCGCTGCGCCTGGCGCGGCGCGGATTGCCAGGCGCGCCCCGGTTGGTGCGCGCCGGGGACCAGCGGGCCGGCGCCGGCCGCGACGCGATCCAGCGCTGCTCGCACCGCTGCAACCGCCGCGTCGGTCACCTCATTTCGATACAGGCTGCTCTTGGAAGCGAAGCGCATCGCGAACGCCGTATTCGCCCACACCGGCCCTGCATCCAGCTCGGCGATCGCCTGCAGCACGGTGACACCCCAGATCCGCACGCCATGCAGGATCGCCCAATCGAGCGCCGCCGGACCGCGATCTCCGGGTGGCCCCGGATGCACGATCAGACACAGATGGCGCATCCACACTGACGGCGGTATCGGGCGTTTCAGGAATGGCGCGAGCACCACGTCCGGTTCAAACAGATCGACTGCCTCGCAGGTGACGCGCTCGTGGATGTCGAGTTCCACCGACAGGTCATGGCCAGCGCGAGTCAATTCGACATACAGCCGTTGCGACAGGCTGTTGAAGGAATGTACCAGCAGCAGGATGCGCATTCAGCGCGCCGCCTGCATCGTGCCGCGGCGATACTTATAATAGGCGGCGCACGCGCCTTCCGCGGACACCATGCACGAGCCGATCGGATCGCGTGGTGTGCAGCCGGTTCCGAAGATCGCACAATCGGTCGGTTTCTTCACGCCGCGAATGATTGCCGGGCACTGGCACGCCGCGTGCTCCGGCACCGGCAGCATCGGCAGGTCGAATCGGCGCTCGGCATCGAATTCCGCGTAGGTGGCCTTGATCCGCAGGCCGCTATACGCCAGCTCGCCAAGTCCGCGCCACTCGAAACTCGGGCGCAATTCGAACACATCGGCGACCAAACGCTGCGCCTTTTGATTGCCCTCGCGCGTGGTGCCACGGGTGAACTGATTCTCGACACAGGCACGGCCCTCGTTCAGTTGTCGAACCAGCATGAGTATGGCCTGCATGACATCGAGCGGCTCAAAGCCGGCGATGACCACGGGCCGCTGGTATTCCTGCGCGAAGTACTCATACGGCCGCGTGCCGATGACGGCACTCACATGTGAGGGGCCAATGAAGCCGTCGACGCGCACCTGCCCCCATTCGCGCACCTCGGGCGAATCAAGGATGCTTTGAATCGCCGCCGGCGTGACGACGTGGTTGCAATAAACGCTGAAGTTGCGCAGGCCGCGGCGCTGCGCCTCCAGTATCACGTGCGCGGTCGCCGGTGTCGTGGTCTCGAAACCGATGGCGAAGAACACCACCTGCCGCGCGGGATGGGCGGCCGCGATCTCGATGGCTTCGAAAGCCGAGTAGGCCATGCGCACGTCCGCTCCCTGAGCCCGTGCCTTGAGCAGACTGCGCCGGCGCGTTGCGGGTACGCGCAACATGTCGCCGTAGCTGACCAATATCAGTTCGGGCCTCTGCGCGAGCTCGATCGCGGCATTGAGCCGCGGCACCGCCAGCACGCACACCGGACATCCCGGTCCATGCACCAAGTGCAAATTGTGCGGCAGCAGGTCCTCAACCCCGTAGCGGAAAATCGCATGGGTATGGCCGCCACAGAACTCCATCAGGTGATATTCGCGCGCTGCATCGACCTCCGCGGCGAGTAGCCGGGCCAGCGCCGCCGCCGCCGCGCCATCACGAAAGCCGTGGATGTAGCGCATCGGCGCCCACGCGAAGATGGGAGGCGATCTCATCGAAGAGCGCCAGGGTCTTCTCCGCCTCCTCGATGTCGAGGCGTGCGATCGCGAAGCCCGCGTGCACGATGACATACTCGCCGATCGCCACCTGCTCGATGAGCGCACTCGATACGCGGGTGCGAATCCCGCCGATCTCGATCTCGATCCATTGCGCGTCCAGCAGCGCCGTCACCCGCACCGGGACCGCCAGGCACATGGGTCATCTCCCTGCAGTCGCGGTAATCTGTGCCAGCGGTGCAGGCTTCGCCGGCTGGTGCGCCGCCAGCTGTTGCTCCAGCCATTCCAGCCACGGGCCGATAGCCGGGGAGCGCCGCGCTGCCGTGTGCAGCATCGGTGTCTCGCGGCCCAGCGAGCGCAGCGCCGCCCACGCCCGCGCCGGATCGAAGTCGTCCAGCACCTCGAGCAGATCGGCCTTGCTGAGCAGCACCAGGTCGCAGGCGCGGAACATCACCGGGTACTTCGCCGGCTTATCGTCCCCCTCGGTGACACTGAGCAGGGCGACGTTGCGATGCTGGCCAAGATCAAAGCTAGCCGGGCAGACGAGGTTGCCGACGTTCTCAATGAACAGCAGATCTAGCCCCGCGAGCGGCAGATCGTGCAGCGACCGATGCACCATCTGTGCATCCAGATGACAGGCCGTGCCGGTGGTAATCTGCAACGCCGGCACCCCGAGCGCGCGGATACGCGCGGCGTCATTGTCGGTTTCCAGGTCACCCTCGATCACGGCGATCCGATAGCGATCGCGCAGCGCCACAATAGTGGTCTCGAGCAGCGCGGTTTTCCCGGCCCCGGGCGAGGACATCAGATTTACCGCCAGCACGCCATGCTCATCAAAGTGTTCGCGGTTGTGCATCGCGACGCGGTCATTCGCCGCCAGCAGATCCTGCAGCAACTCGATCACGGTGCCGCGGCCAGCGGCGTGTGCGAATGCTGGTTTCGCAGTTTCGGCATTCAGGGTGCAGCCACAGGTCTGACACATGGGTATTGCTCGCTGGGCCGATCAGTTGGCAGAGGCTGGCAGGGCTTCGGGCGCTTGCAATTCGACACGCCGCAGGCGCAATTCGTCGCCCGACACAAGTCGGGTGCGAAAGTCACCGCACACGGCGCACACCAGGCGGTTCGGTTCGACCCGTGAGTGCGCATCGCATCGCAGGCAGCAGATGGTAACCGCCGGGGTCTCTATCGATAGCAGTGCCTGGGCGGCGCAGCCGCCGGCGCGAAGAACGGCAAATGCACTGGCGAGCAGGGCCGGTTCAACGCCACTCAACGGACCGACCTCGATGGTGATGCGCCGGACGATACTTGTGCCGCGGTTCATGGCAATGTCGGCGACCTGCAGCAATAGGGCTTGGCAGACAGACAATTCGTGCACGCGGCGAGCTTATCGCATCGGAAACGACGCTTATGTACGGTAACGCACAGACTAGGTACCGAGACGGGTGCTCAGATTTTGAAAACCCGGTGGGATTCGGTGGTGACTTTGCGATCAGCGCCAGACAGGAGCGGATTGAGCCCGGCCCCAGCTGCCGGCAGCGGGCCTTCCTGGGCGCCTCCCGCAGCACCGATCGCGCTGGTGCTTGGCTTCGGCAATGTGTTGCTGAGCGACGATGGTGCCGGTGTCAGATTGGTGGAGCTGCTGCGCGCTCAAGTCGGTCCGGGCGTGGCGGACTTCGTGGATGGCGGCACGGTGGGCTTCAGCCTGTTGCCCTATTTTGAGGCAACGGACTCGCTGCTGGTGATCGATGCCGCGGAACTTGGTATTGCGGCAGGAAGCATCGGTCTGTTCGAGGACGAGGCAATGGATGGGTTTCTTCGCAGCCCTCGCCGGCGTACGGTTCACGAAGTGGGTCTGATCGATCTGCTCGATATGGCACGCCTTGAGGGCTGTCTGCCGCGCCGCCGTGCGCTGCTATGCATTCAACCCTGCCGCATCGACTGGAGCGAGACGCTTTCCGCACCAGTTACCCAGGCGTTGCCCGAGGCTACCCGGCAAGCCCGTTGGCTGCTGCGGCGCTGGGCGGTTACGTGAGCCGCCTGACGGAAATCCCGATCCGGATCGAGCCCGCGCTGCCGGCCGGTGGGCTGGGCGGCGGAGTCGCCGCGATCCTGAGCGAATTGGCGAATCTGCTACAGCGGCTTGCGGACGTGCAGGAGTGCGCGACCATCGACGTGCGCAGCCTGCCGATGAGCCCGCAGGACCGCATAGCACTGCAACATGCGTTGGGAGAAGGCGAAGTCCAGGCGACACTGGACGCGCAAGGGCTCTCCAGCATTCGCGAGACGCGGGTCCCGGGCATCTGGTGGGTCGAGCATCGCGATCGTGACGGGGAGCTGATGGCCGAGTCCATCGAGGTGACCCGCATGCCGCAGATCCTGATGAGCGATACCGATGAGATCGCCGCCGGCGCCCGCGCACTACGCGCGCAAATCACCGCCTCTCCCGCGGCGCGCACACGCCCGCAGATGCCATGACCGCGCCCGCCAACAGTGAGATCACGGTCGGCGAGATGCTGCGCCGACACGGCATCAGTCGCCGCGGTTTCATCAAATACTGCAGCGCCGCGGCATCGGCGATGGCGCTGCCGCCATCGATGGGCGTGGCAATGGCTGAGCGGCTGCGCAACGCGCCCCGGCCGTCAGTGGTGTACCTGTCGTTCCAGGAATGCACCGGCTGCCTGGAGTCGCTGACCCGATCCTTTGCCCCGACGATCGAAAACCTGATTTTCAACATCATCTCCCTGGACTATGACGACACATTGATGGCGGCGGCAGGCGATGCGGCCGAGTCGGCCCGAAACAAAGCCATGCAGGACAACTTCGGCAAATATGTGTTGCTGGTGGACGGCTCGATACCGACCGGGGCTGGTGGCGGGTATTGCACGGCCGGCGGCCGCAGCGCTGTGGATACGCTACGCGAGGCCGCCAAGGGGGCCGCGGCGATAGTGTGCGTCGGCACCTGCTCGGCGTTTGGCGGTATTCCGTTCGCCGATCCCAATCCGACCGGCGCCTGGCCGGTCACGGCAATAGTCGGGGACAAGCCGATCATCAATGTCTCCGGCTGCCCCCCCATCCCGGAGGTCATCACCGGCACGCTGTTGCAATTCGTGACCACCGGAAAGGTCCCGGACCTGGATGAACACCTGCGCCCGAAAGTCTTCTTCGGCAACACCATCCACGACCGCTGCTATCGGCGACCGTTCTTTGACGAAGGCAAGTTTGCCAAGTCCTTCGACGACGAGGGCGCGCGCAACGGCTGGTGCCTTTATGAGCTCGGCTGCAAGGGACCCACCACTTATAACGCCTGCGCGACGCTCAAATGGAATGGCGGCACAAGTTTCCCGATCGAATCCGGACACGGCTGCCTGGGCTGTTCGGAACCCGGGTTCTGGGATAAGGGCAGCTTCTACGCAGCGCAGTCCGCAGCTGCCTGGGGCAAGGCCGGAGAATCCGCGCCACTGCAGGTGCTGAAACTCACCGCAGCGGCCGCGGCCGCCGGCGCTGTCCTCGGCACCGCATCCGCCGGCGTCAGTCGCCTGCGACAGCACCGCAGCGAACAGCACGCCGGCGACCGCGAATCTAAAGGAGAGTGACAGCAATGGATCTTTTAGGCTTCGCGCGCGGACCGGCACTGAAGGTCGCGATCGCAATCTTTTGTCTCGGCGTGGCCTGGCGCATCGTCGGCTTCGGCCTGCTGCGCATCCGTCGCGATTTGAACAAGCCGCGCGCCCCGATCGCCAAATATCTGGTCGGTGGTCTCGTCACGGTGGGCTCGCGCTCCTGGCCGCATCGGGAATTCATCGGCCGCACCGGCGCCGGGGAAGCCCTGGGCTACAGCTATCATCTCGGCCTGTTTGCCGTCGTGCTGCTGTTTGGTCCGCACATCGCGTTTCTCGGCAGCTTGTTCGGCATCACCTGGCCCGGGCTGCCCAGCAGCCTGATCACGGTGATCTCGGTACTCACGCTAACCTTGTTCGTTGCGGTGCTGTTCCGGCGCGTCACCAACCCGGTGATGCGCATGCTCTCCAACTTCGACGATTACTTCAGCTGGTTGGTCACGATGCTGGTACTGGTGACCGGGCTTGCGGCGACCGCCCACTTGAGCGCCCCCTACCAGACCTTGCTGGCGCTGCATATCTTGAGCGTTGACCTGCTGCTGGTGTGGTTCCCATTCGGCAAGCTGATGCACGCCTTCTATATCTTCCCGTCCCGCGCCCTCAATGGCGCGATATTGGCGCGCAAAGGAGCGACTTCATGAGCATCCCGGCAGCCGACGTCGGCGCCAGTCTCGCACCCGCAGAGAACCGCGATCGCGAGGCGCGCGTCGCCGGAGCCATGAGCGGCTTTGCGCAGGAGATCGGCGCGCTCAGCGCCTTCCGGCTGGAGTCGTGCATCCACTGCGGCATCTGCGCCGACGCGTGTCATTTCTATATTGCGACCGAGGATCCGCAGTACACCCCGATCTGGAAGGTAGAGCCGTTCAAACAGGCCTACAAGCGCGAGGCAAGCGCCTTCGCCCCCTTATTCCGGCTGCTGGGCCTGAAGCGCGAGGTGACCGCGGAGCAGCTGGCGCAGTGGCAGCACCTGCTGTTCGACAGCTGCAACATGTGCGGTCGTTGCAGCCTGATCTGCCCGATGGGCATCGACGTCGCGGCGCTCATCGAGCAGGCGCGCCATGCGATGTTCGACGCCGGGCTTGCGCCGAAGGAGCTGTACCTGAAAGCGCAGCACCAACGCGCCACCGGCCAGCCCGAGTCGAGCGCGGAACCCTACCGCGAGCAGCTGCTGGCCATCGGCGAGCGCTTTGGTGTGCAGATACCGCTCGACCGGCCCGAGGCGGATGTCATGTTGTGCGTGCCCAGGACCGACATCGAGCATTACCCCGCTGCCGTGGCAGCGCTGGCGCGTGTGATGCAGCACGTGGGGGCGAAGTGCACGTTCCGCAGCGATGGCCTGGTGGCCGAGAACTACGGCTACTATGCAGGCGGCAAGGACTGGCAGCGTGAGATCAGCCGGCGCCTGATCGATCAGGCGATCGCCTGCAAGGCGCAGATCCTGCTGGTTCCAGAGTGCGGCCACGCCTACGCCGCACTGCGTTGGGAGGCGGCCGACCTGTACGGCAAGCCGCTGCCCTTCAAGGTGCTGCAGGTGACTGAATACCTCGCCGCGCAGCTGCAGGCCGGCCGCCTGCAGCTCAAGGCAGCCGCCGTGGGCGCCGCCACCTTCCAGGATCCGTGCGAGTCGGCGCGCAAGGGCGGCATCCAGGAGGCGCCGCGGGCGCTGATGAAGGCCATGGGCATCGAGCTGCAGGAGATGAAGAATCATGGTGGTTTCAGCTTCTGCTGTGGTGGTGGCGGCGGCGTGCTCGACATTGAGCGCGCAGCGCCGCTGCGCTACCGCACCATGGAGAACAAGTTGCGTGAAATCGATGACACCGGCGCGGCGACATTTCTGACCAGCTGCTCGGACTGCCGTCGCACCTTTGACGATGCCCGGGCTCACTTCGACTGGCAGAAGACGCCGCACAGTCTGCTGGAACTGGTGGCGGACAATCTGATCGGAGCAGGGAGCCAGGCATGAATGCCCAGACCATCGTCGTCGATCCGGTGACGCGGATCGAAGGGCATCTGCGCATTGAGGCGGAGTTCGACGGCTCGGTAATCACCCGGGCCTCCAGTTCCGGTACCATGGTACGCGGCATCGAGATCATCCTGCAGGGGCGCGATCCGCGCGACGCCTGGGCGTTTGCGCAGCGTATCTGCGGCGTATGCACGCTGGTGCATGGCATCGCCTCGGTACGCGCGGTCGAAGACGCGCTCAAGTACGAGATTCCCGCCAACGCCCAGTTGATACGCAATCTGATGATCGGCACTCAATTCGTGCACGACCACGTGATGCACTTCTATCACCTGCATGCGCTCGACTGGGTGGACGTCGTCTCGGCGCTGAAAGCCGACCCGAAGGCGACCTCCGCACTGGCGCAGTCGATTTCCGCCTACCCGCGCTCATCGCCGGGCTACTTCGCCGATGTCCAGGCGCGCGTTGGTAAATTGGTCGAATCCGGCCAGCTCGGCATATTCGCCAATGCCTACTGGGGTAACCCCGGCTACGCGCTGCCGCCCGAGGCCAACCTGATGGCGGTGGCGCATTACCTGGATGCATTGGCCTGGCAGCGCGAGGTGATCCGGCTGCAGACCATCTTTGGCGGCAAGAATCCGCATCCGAATGTGCTGGTGGGCGGCGCCCCATCGGCCATCAGTGTTCACGCCGGCCCCGGCACCGGCAGCACCGCGGTCAACGAAGTCGGCTTGCAGAAAGTGGCCGCGATCATCGAGCAGATGCAGGCGTTCGTCGACCAGGTCTATGTACCCGACGTGCTGGCGATCGCCTCGTTCTACAAGGACTGGTTCAAGACCGGCTACGGCGAGGGCACCGGCAACTTCCTGACCTATGGCGATTTCCCGTCCACCGGCAGCCAGGATCCGAAGACGTTTCTGGTGCCGCGCGGTGCGATTCTCGGGCGCGACCTGTCCCACATCCAGGATGTCGACCTCACGGCCGATGCGGACATCCAGGAGTTCGTGGCGCACTCGTGGTACGACTACAGCGGCGGCAAGGATGCCGGTCTGCATCCGTATCGGGGTGAGACGCGCTTGAATTACTCGGGACCTGCGCCTCCGTACCAGCATCTGGATACCACGGCCAGCTACTCCTGGCTCAAGTCACCGCGCTGGAAGGGCCACGCGATGGAGACCGGACCCTTGGCGCGCGTGCTGATGCTGTACGCCGCCGGTCACGAGCCGACCCGGGATCTTGCCGACAAGTCGCTCGCACAGCTCGGGCTGCCGCTGGAGGCGATGTTTTCGACCATGGGCCGCACCGCCGCTCGGGCGCTGGAGTGCAAGATCTTCGCCGACTCGATGCCGCAGTGGTATGCCAGCCTGATGGCGAACATCAAGGCCGGCGACGTACGCACCTTCAACTCGGCGCTGTGGGAGCCCTCGAGCTGGCCTCGGCATGCCCAGGGCGTCGGATTCGTCGAGGCGCCGCGAGGCTCGTTGGCCCACTGGATTGTGATCGACGACGGCAAGATTTCCAATTACCAGGCAGTGGTGCCGACCACCTGGAATGCCGGTCCGCGCGATGCGTCCGGCACCGAGGGGCCATACGAGGCGGCACTCAAGGGGCACCACCTGCAGGATCCCAAACAGCCGCTCGAGATTCTGCGCACGATCCACAGCTTCGATCCGTGCCTGGCCTGTGCGGTTCACGTCATCAATCCGGACGGACAGGAGTTGATTCGAGTCCGGGTGCAATGACCGATCTGCTGCTGCTGCATGCCCCGAGCGTCTACGACTTCCGGGAACGGGCGATCCTCTACGGTCCGGTGAGCGACATGGTGCCCTCCTCGACCGTGTTCGAGATGTACCCGCTCGGCTTCCTGACCATCGCCAGCTACCTGCACGATCGGGGCATGAAGGTGCGCATCGTCAACTTGGCGCTGCGCATGATCAACAGCCGGCGCTTCGATGTACGCCGTTTCCTTGCCCGCCAGCAGCCCAAGGCGGTAGGCATCGATCTGCACTGGCTGCCGCACGCGCACGGCGCGCTGGAAATCGCCCGCATCGTCAAGGAATTGCACCCGGAGGTGCCGGTGATCCTGGGCGGCCTGTCATCCTCGTATTTTCACCGCGAGTTGGTCGGCTATCCACAGGTCGATTACGTGCTGCGCGGCGACAGCACCGAGCCGCCGCTGCATCAGCTGCTGATTGCTCTGCAACGGGGCGAGCCGGTCGACCAGATTCCGAATCTGACCTGGAAGGACGCGCACGGGGTGTATGTCAATCCGCTGACGTTTGTGCCGATGAGCCTGGATTACGTCGACCTGCGCCCCGACCTGATGGTCGAGATGGTGCTGCGCTACGGTGATCTGGAAAGTACGCTGCCGTTCAACGGCTGGTGGAACAATCCGATCACCACGGTGTTCACGGTCAAGGGCTGCGCTTTCGAGTGCGTGACCTGTGGCAGCTCGCATACCAGCTGCACGCAGCTGACCAAGCGCCAAAAACCAGTATATCGCGGCGCCGCGAGCCTGGTCGCCAATATGCAGGCCATCTGTCGCCTGTCGCACGGGCCGATCATACTGGTCGGCGACCTGCTGATGGCCGGCCCTGAGCACGCTGCGGAGGTGCTGGAACTGCTGCGCCAGGCGGACCTGCCCAATACCATTGTATTCGAGTTCTTCGCGTTGCCGCCGGCGACGTTTCTGCAGGACATCGACCGCTGTGTGCGCAATTGGAGCATGGAGTTCAGTCCCGAAAGCCATGAGCAAGCAGTCCGCGACGCCCAGGAAGGCGAGTCGGGCTACACCACCGAGACCATGGAGGCGCTGATCCGGGAAGCACTGCGCCTGCGCTGCATCCGCATCGATATCTTTTTCATGATCGGGTTACCGGCGCAGACCACCGACTCGGTCCGCGCCACCGTCGAGTACTGTGGACATCTGTTCGAACTCGGCGACAAGCGGCTGAGCTGCTTCATCTCTCCGATGGGTCCGTTTATCGATCCCGGCAGCCGGGGGTTCGAGGACCCGGAGCGCTTCGGCTACCGCCTGTTCGCCCGCACGCTCGAGCAGCATCGTCAGCTGCTGATCCAGCCGACCTGGGAGCGCATATTGAACTATGAGACCAGGTGGATGACTCGCCGCCAGCTGGTCGATGCCACCTACGATGCCGCCGGGCGGCTGAACGAGCTGAAGGTGTTGCACGGCCGCCTCTCGCCGCGCCGTGGCCGCCGCGTCGCCCGCAGCATAGCGGCAGCGCGTGCCCTGCGGGCCAGGCTCGACGCCGCGATCGCACTTGGCAACCTGGACGATGTAACCGCGACACTGAAAGGCGAAATTTCACGCTTCAGCGCCTCCACCGTGTGTGACAAGCGCGAGCTTTTCTGGCCCCGCCGGCTGTTTAATTTCAGGGTCACCGAAATTGTGCGCATCCTGCTGCGCTACGGCTCGGAGCGCGCTCGTCAGTCCGGGTGGTCCGCTCAACCGCCCTGAGGCAGGGTGTGCGCCACGCCCCGGTGGCAGTCGATGCAGGTCATGCCGCTGGTGGCCAGAGACTGATGCGCGCTGACGGCCTCCGGCGGCTGCTGCGCAAACGCCATCGCGGCGGGCGTATGGCAGCTGCGGCACTCGGCGGAATCGTTCGCCTTTAATTCCGCCCATATCTTCTGCGCCAGCTGCAGGCGGTGGGCTTCGTACTTGGCGGGTGTGTTGAGCTCCCCCTGCAGGTGACCCCAAACTTCAGCGTAGGCCTGGACATGGCGCACCAGTCCCGGCAGGAAAGCCGGAGGCACGTGGCAGTTACCGCAGCTCGCCTGAATGCCGTAGACGTTCGAGTAATGCACGCTGTGCGTATATTCCTGGAACGGCGTGCTCATTTCGTGGCAGGAGGTACAGAATTTGTCGGTTTCGGCATATTTCAGCGCGGTAACAAAGCTGCCGCTGAATCCGATGCCGACCAGGAAGGCAAGCAGCCCGCCGGCCGGTATTCCGAGCAGGAACCAGCGTTGCGGGCGCCGCCACAGCCATGCGGCCGCTCCCCGATGCATCGGCTCAGGTGAATTCACTGCGGACCTTCGATGCGCCCATGTACCTTCTCAAGACCTCGCCCGCGGTCGACACTGGTGTCCTGATCACGGGCGCAGGCTGCGAAAATACGCGCTGGCGCAGGTCGAACTCTGTGCGCTGGCGTACACAGCGTTAACGATCGCGCGGGTCATACAGGCTGTGGGCGCGGGCCTCGAAGGCTGCGGCGACCTCATCGATCGAGCGTGCCAGCACGCGGCGCAGAATCTGCTGCAGGAATCCCGAGCGCAATTCCACCTTTGCCGCGATGCGCAGGCTGCAGCCTGGCTGCGCAGCCGGCAGCACGGCCACCGATAGCTCGAACTGACGGAACGGCAGGTCCGACGACGTGATATCGATGCGCTCCGGGCGCCGCAGCACTGCCTTGGACGCAAACCGCACGCACACCATCCCGCGGCCCACGGTCTGCTCGACGTAGCGGGTGTTGGCCTCGCGCCTGATGATCGAAGCTGATATCCACCATGGCAGGAAGTCGGGGTAGCGTTCGATATCCGCTGCCATATCAAAGACCTGAGCACAGGTGAAGGGCAGAGGATTCCCGACGTTATCGATCAACATACCGTGCGACAACGGCTGCCGATGGTCGCCTGCGTATGACAGTTCCGGTTCGGCAGTGCCACCGCAAAAAGCCTACCCGGGCGCCGCGGCCGATCTCTGTGCGCTGGCGTACAGAGTGGCCACAGATCGGCCCCTAGAATCCAAAAAATGTGCTGATCGTGCGGCGCGGCGGCCGTGCGCACGAGCGTTTTGGGGAGAGCATGTATGTCCTTGCCGGATGGCACTCGCAGTTGGCATAAAGCCCACGCGCGCGCGTGCGCTATCGTAGCCATCTTGCTCGGCCTGCTGGCCGCGGCCTGTAGCGGCACCACCGGGCCGGCCGGGCCAGCGGGTTCGACCAGCAGCAGCGGATCGGGGGGTTCGCCGACCGGGGGCGCCGCGGCGAACATCAGCGCTGCCACCGCGATCACCGGCACCATCACCAGCGTCGCCATCGGCGGCCCACCGGTGGTGAAGTTCGCGCTCGTCAATCAGGCCGGCGCCCCGGTACAGGGCCTGCCAGCGAGCGATCTCGGATTCGCGATAGCGCAGCTGGTGCCGGGTCAGAACGGTTCGGCAAGCCAGTGGAATTCCTACATCTACAACACTGTCAAACCCGGGACCTGCCCGGCGGGCGTGACGGCCTGCGCCACGGTGCCTACGGTCCAGGCGACGGTCGAGAGCGCCAGCAGCGGCACCTTGATCGATCATGGCGATGGCACCTACCAGTACACCTTTGCGAAGGACATCACCAAAGATCCCACCGTGGTCTATGACGCCACGCTGACGCATCGGGTCGGCTTCGAGATCCGCGGCCTGGCCCAGGCGAACAATGGCGCCTATACCTTCCAGCCCTCCAGCGGCGCCACCACCGGGATCTTCAGCCGCGAGATCGTCGACACGGCGACCTGCGACAGCTGCCACACGCTGCTGAGTGCGCACGGCGGCGCGCGTGTAGAAGTGCAGTACTGCGTGATGTGCCACAACCCGGGAACCACCGATCCCTACAGCGGCAATACGCTCGACATGAAGGTCATGGCGCACAAGATCCACACCGGGAACAGCCTACCCAGCATCCAGACCGCGAGCGGCACCGATACCACACCGACTCTAGGCGTCGGCTATTGGATCGTCGGTTACATGGCGTCGCTGAGTAACTTCAACACCGTGGTGTTTCCGCAAGACACTCGCAACTGTACGAGCTGCCACGCTCAGAACCACCCAAACCTGACCGAAGCCGCGAACTACACGAACGTGCCTACGATGGAGGCTTGCGGTGCCTGCCACGACAACGTGAACTTCGCCACCGGTGCGAATCACAGCTCCGGCATCATTGCCAACAATACGCAGTGCGTGACCTGCCACGGACCCGCCTCGACGATCAACAACGGCCAGTTGCAGGTGGTCGCCGCGCACGTGAATCCGGAACTGGCGTTCCAGACCCATATCTCCTACAACATCATCAAGGCGACCAACACAGGTCCCGGACAGATGCCGGTGATCCAATTCTCGGTCACCGATCCGACCAACGCCAACAAGCCGTGGAACCTCGTGACCGATGAGCCATTCGCTTACTGTGCCGGACAGTCGGTGGCGAATCTGGATCTTGCGGTGGCATGGAGCACCACCGATTACACCAACGTGGGTAGCGGCGTCACCAGCGAGGCGGCGCAGCCCTTCAGCCTGCCGGTGACATGCGCCGCCGCGCCACCGACTGCGAACGGGGATGGCAGCTACACGATCACCTCCCCGACCGCGATCCCGGCCAACATTAAGGGATCGGCGGGCATTCTGTTCGAGGGTCACCCGGCCCACGACTTCGACGACGGCACCGGCCCGCAGGAGATCCCGGTGCCCAGTGCGGTGTCCTATGCGCCGATCACTGACCCGGTTGCGGTTCCGCGCCGCGAAGTGGCGGCCGTTGCCAAATGCAATGTCTGCCATCAGCAATTGAACGGGCACGGCAACAACCGCGTGGACAGCGTTCAGGCCTGCTCGGTCTGCCACAACCCCAATGCCACCGATGTGGTGGCGCGGATTGGGGCGGGCATCACGCCACAGAATCCCGATCCGACCGACGGGCTGGCCGAACAGACGATCGACCTGAAGGTGTTGATCCACGCCATTCATGCCAGTGCGTTACGGGCCACGGATCTAGGGGTGCCGTACGTCGTCTATCATCGGGGCAGCGCGAATAATTTCAGCGCGTTGCGGTTCTCGGGCCTGATAAACGACTGTGTGGCCTGTCACGACGCCGGCACCTACTATCCGCCCGATCCCAACAGCTCCACCGTACTCGCAACAACCATCAGCACATACGTCAATGGCGTCGGCAACAGTGGACCGGCCGGTCAAACCGCGGTGACGGCGGCTACCGCCGCGTGTTCGGCGTGTCACCAATCGGCGACCGAGAAAACCCACATGCTGCAGAACGGGGGCAGCTTCACGGCTGTGAAGGACGCGAACAGCCACGTACCGGCAACCGAAACCTGTGTCATCTGCCACGGGCCGGGCGCGATAGCCGACGTCAAGGTGGTGCACAACTTGGCCTTGTATCAACCGTAGCCCGTGACCGGATGCAGCCGCATGCGCGCCCTGAGCCCAGCATTGTTCTGGCTTGCGCTGCTGCTCGCCGCCACGGCGATCAAGGGCTTGGCGCTCGCTGCCGATGCCAACGACCACCACAACGCCGCTCCGGCACCGGCGCCGGGCGCCTACAGTTCGCAGGGTGCCGACAGCTGTCTTGGGTGCCACAGCGATGCCAGTGTGACGGGAATATTCCGCACCAAGCACGCGCGCCCAAACGATCCGCGCGGTCCTTTCGGCCATGGCGGACTGCAATGCGAGGCCTGCCACGGGCCGGGCGGCGCACATGTGGCTGCCGGCGGCGGTCCACCGGCAGGGCTGATCGTGTTCGGTTCCAAATCACCTTCCTCGGTCGCGCAGCAGAATGCGAATTGCCTGGGCTGCCATAAGGCGAATGCGGCCCGCGACTGGTCCACCGGTGCACACGCGTCGAGTGACCTGGCGTGCGCTGGATGTCACAAGCTGCATGTCGAGAAAGACCCGGTGCTGAGCACGGCCGGACAGATCGAGGTGTGCACCGGTTGCCATCAGGCCCAGCGCGCCGATCTGGCAAAACCCTCGCACCACCCGATGCGCGAAGGCACGATGGCGTGCACAGCCTGCCATTCGCCACACGGCTCGACCGCGCCAGCGCAGCTGGTAAAGAACACGGTGAACGAGACCTGCACCAGCTGCCACGCCGAATACCGCGGGCCGTATCTGTGGGAGCACCAGCCAGTGACCGAGGATTGCACCACCTGTCACCAGCCGCACGGTTCAGTGCAGCCGGCTCTGCTCAAGATGCGCACACCGTTCCTGTGTCAGACTTGCCATGAGGGCGCCGGTCATCCGTCGATCGCAAGTACCCCGCAAGGGTTGCCGGGTGGCACGCCGAGCGCGTACCTGCTTGCCGGCGGCTGTATCAATTGCCACTCGCAGATCCACGGCTCGAACTCGCCGTCGGGTCGGGCGTTGATGCGCTAGACCCACCAGCATGAGGACGATCGCAAGGTTTGGGTACACGCAGGCGCTCGTGGGCATCGGCACCGCGCTGCTGCTCGCGCAGGCATCCCGCGCTGAGCCGGGTCCTGACACCAGCACGTGGGCCTGTACGCAATGCCCGTTTGCGGCCGGCTATCAGGGCGACGTCGAGCTCGGAGCGCTGCAGGCCAATGGGGCGAACGCCGCCTTTGGCCGTTACACTGGTATAGACCACAGAGCGGTGTATGCCGACGCGCGTGCCGATGGACAGTGGCGCAGTGCTGACGGTAGCTATGCGAATTACGAGTTCGAGCGCCTCGGCCTCGCCTCCAGGGATGGCATGGTGCAGGGCGGCCGCGAGGGTCAATTCGATCTGCGCCTCCGCTACGACGGCCAGCCGACCGACCTGTACGATACCGGCGCCTCCCCATTTCGCAATAACGGCGGGCGGCTCGCGCTGCCGGCCGATTGGACGGCGGCGGCAACCACCGGTGCGATGACAGCGCTCAATGCGAGCCTGGCGCCCGTCAACATCGGCTTTCAGCGTCGCACTCTGGCTTTGGTGGCGCAGTATTTTGCCAGTCCGCACTGGACTCTATTTGGTGAATTCAGCCGCCAGGAAAAGAACGGCACCGAGCTTAGCAGCGCCAGTTTTCTGACCGAGGCGGTGCAGCTGCCGCAACCGTTCGATTACGTCACCAACTCGTTCAATGCCGGCGCCGCGTGGGCCGGCAGCAAGGCGAGCCTGCGGCTCAGCTACACCGATTCGTGGTTTGAAGACCACAGCGATTCGCTGAGCTTCGCCAACCCGTACCTGCCGCTGGTGCCAGGCTCGACCGAAGGACGCCTGGGGACGCCGCCGGACAACACGCTGCAGCAGTTCGCGGCCAGCGGAACTGCACAGCTGCCGTGGCTTGCCACGACGCTCACCTACGCCGCATCGATCGGCAGCCTGCGACAGAACGCCACATTCCTGCCGGTCAGTACGTTGCCTGATGCCAGCGCGCCGAACCCAGCGTCGCTCGATGGCGATGTGCGACTGTCCCACTATGCCATCGGCATCGCCTCAAGGCCGCTGCCCAAGCTTAATCTGCGCGGTAATGCCACCTACGACGGCCGCAACGATCAGACGAAGCCGCTCGCCCTCGCCTATGTGGTGACCGACACCTTTCCGGGCGGCACGGCGGTCACACCGCGCTACGGCGAGGACCGCGAGCGGCTCGACGGCGGGGCTGATTACGCCTTTGTTCGCTGGCTACGGTTGGGAGTCGGCGGGCAATTCCTGGACGTGCGCTACTCGCCCGGACAGGCGTTCGCCCACAGCCAGGACGTCGAGAGCTGGGCTCGCGCCACGGTCAATCCAATCGACAATCTCAGTTTCACGGTCAAGTATGGCGACGGGCTGCGCAAGGCCTCGGCGCTTGACGTGGCGGCATTACCGGCGGGGGAAAACCCGCTGCTGCTTGACTACAACTACGCGCCGCGCGATCGGGTGTTCACCACCCTCACCAGCACCTGGGCGATTACCCCGACGATCAGCTGGGCACTCGAGGGCTATCTTGCAAAGGACGACTATCGATCCTCGACCCTGGGCCTGCTGGCTTCGCACGAGCAGCGCGGGTCCACCAATATCAGCTGGATGCCGCGCGATTCGCTGAGCGCGTACCTGGATGCCGGCTACCAGCGCCTTTACAACATGCAGACCGGCTACACCGACGCCGGTGCGCCGCCGTGGCTGGTTGCGGACACTGAACGCTACTGGACCATGAGCGTCGGTGGTCAGTGGACGGCAAGCCAGCGCTGGAGCTTTACAATGGATTATCTGCACGCCCCTTCCTATGGCGACATCGGGTCCGACCTGGGCGGCTTGTCACAAGCCTTTCCGCAGAACTGGAGCCGGCTCGATTCGCTGCGGCTGGGTGTGACCTATCGATGGACTCCCGCCCTGCAGCTGCATCTGCGCTATGAGCACGAGTCCTACAACAGCAGCGACTGGGCGCTCAACGGAGTCGGTCCCGCGACCGTGCCGAATCTGCTGGCGCTCGGGATACAGCCGTATCGTGACAACGTGAACCTGATCGGACTGACCGCGCGTTACCAGTTCGGGCTGCCCGCGGCCGGCGCGAGCCCGTCGCAATGAGCGCCGATTCAGGCGACGACGGCGAACAGCGGCGAGTTATCGATGTAGATGCGGTAAGCGCATATCTTTGCGCTGCGCATCTCAAACACATTGGCGAATGGTACGGTGACCTTCGACCCATTGAGACGGGTGTAGGTCACGGTTCCCTCGCAGGCAACAGTGTCGGTGCCATGCCACGTCAGCAGAAGCTGGTGGTGACAGGACGCTATTGCCGAAAAAAATGCGCTCACCGCCGCGCCGATCTGTTCAGTGCCGGTAATCATTGGGGCATTCCCAAAGCGAAACTGCGCATCCGACGTGAGCAGACTCAGGAAACCCGGCACATCTCGAGCGTCAATGACTGCGAACAGACGCCCCCACCATGCGCGATCGGGCTGAAATACATCGTCTGGTACGATTTCCACGCGCCGAGCATACTCGACGCGACCCACAAGCGCCCGATTACCAATGGGTGATATATGCCGGACACACATCAGTCGCTGGACCAGCCCTCACCAACGCTCGCTGGCCCCGGCCTGGCAGCGGCGGCACGACGCGCATTTCTGGCCACCCGGCCGCCGTTCTTCACCGCGTCGGTACTGCCGGTGCTGGTCGGCACCGCGTGGGCGAGCGCAGCTTATCACCGCTTCGATGGTGCGCTGCTGGCACTCGCTCTGGCCTGCATGGTGCTCGCGCACGCGGCGGCGAACGTCTACAACGACGTCGGCGATGATCTGAACGGTGCGGATCCGGACAACACCGACCGCATCTATCCCTACACCGGCGGTTCGCGCTTCATTCAATCCGGTCTGCTGACACGCGCGCAGATGACGCGCCTGGCGCTGGGACTGGCCGCGGGCGCACTGGTGATCGGCGTCGTGCTGGCGCGCGCGCGCGGGCCCGGTGTGATCGTGTTCGGCGTGGCGGGCCTTGGCCTCGGTTTGCTTTACTCGTTGCCCGGCGTACAACTGTCCGCGCGCGGGGTCGGTGAGGCGGCGGTGGCGGCCGGCTTTGGCGCGCTGCCAGTCCTCGGTGCCGCCTGGCTGCAGACCGGATACATCGACGCCGGCGCCGCTTTGCTGTGCATGCCCGTGAGTGCGTGGGCGGCTGCGATTCTGATCATCAACGAGGTACCGGACGTCGACTCTGACCGCAGGGTGCACAAGCGCACGCTCGTGGTGCGATGCGGCGCAAACGGAGCGCGATGGATCTATGCGGGACTGACCACGATTGCGCTGGCCGCCTCGATGGCGGCAATTGTGCTTCGAGCGTTGCCGCGCTGGTATGCCATGCCGGCGCTGGCGCTGGCGGCTCTGGGCGTGCTGGCGCTGCGCGGCATATCATTCGAACGCTCGGCCCGCCGGCGCGTCAAGAAGAGCATCGAGCTTACGCTTCTAGCCCACGTGCTTGGCTGCGTGGCGTTGATCGTTGCCATTTTAACCGAGCGTTTGCACTAATCTCGTCCGGCAACGACTGGGCCAAGCGCGCTGCTGGCACCGTGATGCGGATTATTTCGGCAGCTTGTTTCCGTTCGCCTTGAATTTCTCACCGAACGGCGTCAGCGGTCCCCCGCCCTTTGCGTTGGTGTGGCAGTCGCCGCAGGCGTTGCCGGTCTGCTTGGCAAATTCGGCAGTCGCTGCCGCGGGTCTGGCCAGGATCAATGACGTGGCAGACACGATCACCACCCCGATGACTGCGCCCCAGGTGACGATAAGATTCCTCTTTGCGCTGGCTTCCATGCTCGAATTCTCCTGTGATGGGGCGCTGAATTGGCCGGCAGGCACAATGCAAGCGCGGCTGCAGTGCGACGAACTCTGTCCGGGCATCGAGCAACTTAAACGGCGGCCCTGGGGCTAGTCTGTGCGGGACCGTACGTACCAGCTCGTAAGTCGATTTCTCAAACGCCAGCCGTTGGCACAGGTGTTTCCAGATGTTCTCGGTGCGCCGAAGGCCGGCGGACTGGCATTCCACAGTACGGAGCTCACTCGCTGGCTTCGGCGCCTGTAATGCCGCGAGGCCGGCAACTTGTGCTACGGCACGCCGTGACGCCGCCACGGGTTCGCGATGAGCCTGACGGGATCGCCGATTCCGGTCGCAAACTACCAGGAGTACGACCGCATGCAAATTTGGGGCGACCGCCTTCGCCGTAGTCAGTCGCTTTCATGGGCAGTTGCCTCATCATTCGCTCCTGCTGCATGGCTGTCGACGTGCCCCCCGGAGCGCGCGCGTTTAGCCGCATCGGACAGAGACTGAACGATGCGCACGTCAAGTGCCGGTCTGCCAATGGCGATGTCCATGGCGCGCAGCTTGTCTGTCACCCGTTTTATCAGAACCGATTGAACTTCGGCTCTAAGCGTAAATTTGTCGATCGCAAAATCAATCCCGTAGGCAATTAGGGCCTCGTTGAAATCGCTGGCGTAGGCGGTCGGAATCGTGTTCAGTGCAATTCCGGCAGTTCCTTTCGCTGCGTCCTGGAGCGCGTCGATGACGCAGGCGGTGGGCACCAAATGGTCAATCTTAAGCGTGACCGTACAGATATGTGGTTCGTTCAGGCGCCGATGGTTCGTAATAGTGGCCTTTGAGATCACGCTGTTGGGAATTACAACCATATTATTGGATGCAGTCTTGATGCGAGTCGCCCGCCAGTTGATTTCCATCACCTGACCCTCTATTCCATCGGGAATCGTGATCCACTCTCCGGCCCGAAACGGCCGCTCGATATTCAACGCCAGGCCGGAGAATACGTCGGCCAGCGTATTTTGCAGCGCCAGCCCAAGCACAATTGCCAGCACACCGGAGGTCGCAAGCACGGCCGAGATCGGCTGCTTGAGCACCGTGTCCATGATGCCCACCAGCGCCACGACATAGACCAGCACTGAGGCCATGTCCGCAAACAAGCGTCGCGCGTGCGGTTCGTTGTCATCAGGAAACGCCGTGCGACGCAGAACCAAACCAAGCAGACTGGAGACCAGCCAAGCGCCAAGAATCCACCAAATGATTCCGAACAGCTCGGAGGGCAGACGCGGTACACCGGAGTTCCCCGTGAAGAGATACTGACCGAGCGCGTTGCCCGGCCGCGGGAACAGCGCTGTCATCAGCGTAAGCACGCCCGCGCCCACAAGCAGCGAACGATACGAGCGGAGTGGCGGCATCCATCCGACAACAATGAACGCGGCCGCAACGACCAAAAGAGATACTTCCATTAGACCCGGCATCGTGCTCACCGAATATCGTGCGTGCCAACGCTGGAAGTCGCCACGCTGCTGATCACGCAAATGTTAGTTCCGCTGGATCGCAACGTCCGTACGCCAGCGCACCGATGTTATTCGTATCGACGCTCAGCCCTGGCCAGTCATCACCGGTCGCAGGAATGGCGCACATGGATTCAGCGTAACGGAGCGGTCAGGCGAGCTGACGTTCTGAATCCATGGCGGCGCGATCGGCACTCCGTTGCAAAACCACCAGCTGCTCGTGTTCACGATTATGCGCCAGACGGCTCACGTCTCCTCGTCGTCGAGCATGCTCTCGACGTGGCCGATCTCACGGCCGCTCGCGTGGACGTGATATTGCAACCCCGCATTGCCGCTGCGCGCGTGAGGCTGCTGATTGGCCTCATCCGCCCTTCGGACGCGGTGCGATTGCGGCCAGGGATTGCCCACCGCGATCTTGCGGTTGTGAAAACCGGTCAGCCGATTCAGGTAAATGCTGTCCTCAAGACAATAGTTATCGGCTGCTCCAGGGCCATTAAGCACCGCCTAGCCTGATGGAGATTTGCCGACCTCAACGGGTGGTCAGGCGTTCCCTGCCATGGGCGAAAGTCCTGGCGCCTCTGCTGGCTTGATCGCTCCATTGGGTTTGAGCACCTCGTTGCCCGCGACAGCAAGGGCCAGCGTGTTCCCATAGGGATTCATGCTGTCTACCATCGAGCTGGGCATCAGGATCGTCGCCCCTCGCTCCTTCGTGGTCTCATAGATGATGTTCATCGCTCGCAGCTGCAGCGCTTCGGGGTGCCCGGCATAAGTGTTGGCGGCCTCGACAAACTGACCCGCGATAGCCGCTTCGGCTGATCCGAGAATTACCCGCGCCTGCTTCTCACGTTCGGCCTGAGCCTGACGCGACATGGCATCCTGGAGGGCAACCGGGATGGCCACATCGCGGATCTCCACCGAGCTCACCGATATGCCCCATGGCGCGGTCTTCTGACCAATCTCAATCTTGAGTTGTTCGTCAGCTTCGTTGCGATCCGATAGCAGCGCGGCCAGCATCGAGGATCCGATCATCTCGCGCAGCGAGGTCTGCGCAACTCTGTCGATCGCCTCGCGATAGTTGGTGATCGCCAATGCGGCCTTTTCGGCGTCGTGAACGTGCCAGAAGATAATCGCATCGACGTTAACCGGGACCGTATCCTTGGTCAGTGCCTGCTCGGCGTTGAAAGCGGTAGTCTGGATACGCCCGTCAATGACTGCGATAACCGAATCTATGACCGGTATGATTGCGAACAGGCCTGCCCCGCGGACGCTTTGCAGCTTTCCCATTCTCAGGATCACGAATTTCTGCCAAACGTTGGCCATCTTCAGCGACAGCGCAATAACAGCTGCGACCGCGAAGCACCCAACCCCGACATAGAGATGACCAAAGTAACCAGCGGCGACGCCCGCGGCCATGCAGGCGAACACCAGAAATGAGGTGACCGGATTCATAATTCACTAGTCCTTGCGCATGAGAGCACCGCGTAAACTCTGCGCGCCCGCGTGAGTTCCGTCGGTGCGCTGGCGCACTCAAGAAAGCAACGGAGCATCCGTTTCCTGTCTGAGCGTTCATCGGAAACAGGCAACCTCTGCCTGGCGATCACGCCAGCCCTAGAAGTTCTCTATGAGAAGCGCTAGTACATTCGATTTTTTTTCTGTGCCCTGTGCATCATACAAAGCGGTCGACAGGAGCGCACTTCCTGCTCTCCCCGGACTGATGACGACCGGGTCAGAAGTCCTGGCGCTTCTCGGGCATAGGTGGCGCAGGCGTCTGTGCGATGGCGCGCACGGCCTCACTGCGTTATCTCCGATTGCCGAGCCGCTAATTGTCACGGACCAGTGCTCGGCGGCGCAGACTGCGGCGAAACGACGTGCGCGGTGGCTACATTCGCACTGTTACCCTGCGTTGGTGACGGAGGACTTGCTACAAGCCAACGGTAGGCCAGCATCAAGAGCAGGAATACGACGTTCACGATAAGATACGTGAGGATTGGAGAGTGGGGTATTGTCGCAACGCTGGGCGACGCCGGACGCGACGGGACCCCGCGATCAGCCCTCCCCGGTAAAAGCGGGATCAAACGAGCAGCAATCGTTGCAGAATCCGGGCGCGCCGATGGCCCAGCTGGCAGCGTCGCAATCAGTGCGGCCAACTTGCGAGTCGCGGCGTCCCCCGGCAGCCGAGCTAATGCAGCAGCCTCCTCCCAGGGATCGACGTCCAGTCGTGCCAGCGCTGACAGCACGCTCAGCAGCATGCCATTATTATCGTCGCCGATCGACGCCAACAGAAAGTCGTCGAACTCGGAACCTAGGGCAAACACCGAACCAGTACGCTTCATTTCGATCTCCGGACGAAGTTTCTTCTATCGAGCGCACAGCCGCCGCCGGCCGACCTCACCGACCAAGCAGCCAGCCCTTTGTGACGCTCGGTCATCGGCACAAAGCGGCTTGCTGCCGCAGCGATGGACGTCGAGTCACTATTTTCAGGCGGTGTTTTCCTTGCGTTCCAACGTACCATCCTGGCGCGTATTGCATCTGGCGAAGTTCTTGCTGACCCAGTGGTTACCCTTGACATCATCCGCAGTCAGGGAGGCAATCTTTTCGTTAGCCAGACTGCTAAAGCTCGGACGCGTTGCCATGGCTTGCTTCGTGCCAGCCTTATCTGGGGCTACAGGTGCAAAGACCATAAAACTCAGATAGATGATCACGTATGAGCCTGCGCGCAACCGTCACGCGTCCGGCCGCCCACGTGCGCCGATGAGGCACTTCATATCCTGCGCGCAAGGTAGACAATGAGAACGACGAGCAGAAGGGTTCCAAGAATGCCGCCACCGATATACATACAATGCTCCATTGGAATGATGTGGCGGGATTGAACGTCGGATCGGTGGACGCCGTCTGCGCGGTAGCGCACTTTGACTGAAATGAGAACGCGCCGAGCGCTTCCACCTGCTTTGACATCTCAGCAGCAAACATGGCCGTGCAGCGCGGCCCGATATCGACGACCAGGCGTGTAGCGTGGCTCAGGCGGCCAGCGCCACGCGCTGGTAGACGGCTTTGACAATCTGATAGCACGAACAGGACGCCGCCTTGAGTCCTCCAACGTTTAGGATCTGCATCTTGCCCCGACTATAGCGAATCAGCTTTCGTTGCTTTAGCGCGACGGCGGCCTCAGTAACCCCTTCGCGCCGCATGCCGAGCATATGCGCTAGAAATTCGTGCGTCAGGGGAAAGTTGTCTGACCTTACGCGATCGCGAGTCATCAGCAGCCAACGCGCCAGGCGAGCTTCTGCCTCGTGAAAGCGGTTGCACGCGGCGGTTTGGGATATCTGGGCCATTAAGGCGTAGGTATATCGGAAGAGTGCTTGCTGCAGCGGTAGATTGCGGTCGAACTCGAGACGAAAGTGCGCCGAGGACATGCGTAGTGCCTTGCCGCCGCCCTGTACGAGTGCACGCACTCCGGAGACGCCGATGCCCAGGATGAACGGCATTCCGGCCATGCCTTCATTACCGACCATGCCGACCTCCAGCGTCCGGCGTTTGTCGACCGCCGTAAGCAAGGATATGAGACAGTCGATTGGAAAGTAGACCCACCGGATCGCTTTTCCGGGTTCGTAGAGTATCTGCCCGAACGTCAGGGTAACCGGCTCAAGCTGGGCCCGAAGGCGCCGGTAGTCTTTTGTTGGGATTGCGGCCAACACGCGATTGGTAGCGAGTATCCGGTTTGTCATTCGATTGGTCTCTCGTCTTTCACCGCGTCGTCGCCGAATCCAAAGGTAGCCGGATCGGGCTAGAGGAACCCACCTGTTGCCGAAGCCAACCGCACGCAAGCGGACCCGAGCACGAGAGCCACTATTGCGCGACGCTTGCCGTATCGTCTGTACGGCGTCGTACATAGCGCTTCTACCGGATAATCCACGTAGAACGTGCCGGAGTCATTACTCTATGGCGAGCATTTCATTTCCGCGGGCGTATCCGTGCGACGGCGGACAGACTGCGCCCTCTGGAGTCGGGGTCACGCTTCTCTTCGGAGAAGTACGTTGCTCCATCCGTAACGATCAACCCCATGGCGCGGACGCAGGCTTGGTCGCTAAGCGGGTAATAGATCTCGTTGCATATCCCGTGACTCATTGTGAACCAGACACGGCTCTCGTTGCTGATGGAAGTTCCAACGCCGCTCTTGGCACTGGATGTCCAGCGCACCTCATTTCCGGGAGCGCCTGGCGCGAGCTGCTCCGCACGGTGAAGTGCATTCATCCTATTTGCTCACTATCTGTCTGAGGGAGAGCTATTGCGTGCTGCGCGCACAAGCATCCGAGAACGGCTGCCTCGGCACCGGCCAGCTATACGAACTCTGGTGATTGCCTGACTGTGCAGGGTTGTCAGTTCCGCGAGAGAGTGATGACATCGCTTGATGAATCGGCATGGCCGCCATCTACCGAGTCAGGCGCTTGCGGATCGATTGCAGCTCCCGACGGCGCTTGGCGTCCGCCTTAGGGTAAGCCATCTTAAGTCCTGCAAACGTGTCGAGGACAATTGTCGATACAATCAATCGAGCGCTCTCTTTATCGTCGGCGGGAACGACATACCAGGGCGCGTATCGGCTGCTTGTGGCGCCTAGACACTGCTCGTAAGCCTTTTTGTACTGTGCCCAGAATTGCCGCTCCTGAATATCTCCGGAACTGAATTTCCAGTTCTTGTTTGCTTCATCAATACGAGTCAGAAAGCGCTTGCGCTGCTCGCCCTTTGAGAGGTGGAGGAACAATTTGATGATGCGGGTGCCGTTTACGTGTAGATGGCGTTCCAAATCCACGATAGAACGGTAGCGGTCGGACCAGATCTGCTTGTCGTGATGCGGTGGATCCACGAGCCCTTCGCCGCGGAGAATGTCGCGATGCACCCGGACGATAAGCACCTCCTCGTAATAGGATCGGTTGAAGATGCCAATCCGGCCGCGTTCAGGCAAGTCTCGCGTCGTGCGCCATAGAAAGTCGTGTTCCAATTCAGTTGCACTGGGATGCTTGAAACTGTACACCTGGCAGCCCTGGGGATTGACACCTGACATGACATGCCTGATGGCGCCGTCCTTTCCGGCCGCATCCATCCCCTGAAAGATGAGAAGGAGGGCGTGGCTATTGCTCGCATAGTGCAACTGCTGCATCGCGCTTAATTGCGCCACATGCTGTTCCAGAAGCTTTGCGTATTGGACCTTCGACTTGTATACCGCATCAATCCGGGTCGGCCATTTGCTGAGATTGACGTCGCTTCCCTTTCGCACGCGGAAGTCATCAGAAGTGATTTTCATAGTGCTTCCTTTTCTCGCGGCCCGCATCGATCTATTCGATTCATTTGGCTGGCCGTTCCTTCCGAATCTCACTCTGCGCCTTCTCCCAGTCCTCAACGGCTAGGACATCCTGTCGTCCGAGCTGCTCGTACAATTCATGGACTCGTTTGATGAGCTGCGGCGCTACAGCCGACGGTGTCTCCGGCTTCGCCTCAGGTTGCGGCTCGGGCTTCACGCTAGAGTCTGGCATGGCGTTGGTTTGGGCCTGAGCGTCCGTTTTGGCTACGGGCTGCGGTTGGTCCTTGACTTCGGCCTCGGGCACGGCGATGGTCTTGCCGACAGGCTCGGATCTGGTCAGATCTTTCCGGATCTCCGACTCCGCCTTCTCCCAGTTCTGAACGGCTGTACCGTCCTTGCGGCCCCCCTCCTCGTACAGCTTATAAGCTCGCTTCGCGATGCGTGGAGTCAGATCAATCGTGGGCTTGGAGTTGGTCTTAAGATTAGGCTCGGCTGGTAACTGCGGAATTGATGCGCCTGTGGTTTGAGTTTTCGGCGCGGCATTAGCTGCTGACTTCGCGGTCGCATTGGGTTCAGGCTTCGTCTCCACCTTGGCTTTTTCGTCAGATTTGGTTGCCGCTTCGGCTTTCGCCTTCGACTTTACATCTGGCCGATCAAAGACCCGATATGCCAGTAGCTTTACTCGGTCATTTACCAGAAACCAAGCCAGCGCATAGGCCCACACGAACAGCGCCCATCGCCAGCCCAATGGCGTCATCAGAAAGCCATAGACCGCAAATAGAGTTGCGGTAATTTGCGTACCCAGCACCGCCATCCACAATATCTTCGCGGGGCGTATGGACCAGAAAGGACCTCGCGTTCGGGTCAGGAATATCGTCAGATGTCCGGCCACGGACAGCTTCAGGTACATCATGGTCTGGGCGTGCGCGCGATCGAGATGAAACACCCGCTCAGCCAGATAGAACAGCCCAAATGCTGCCACGACGCCAATTAAGCCCAACACCGTGGAGATGCCGAGCACCATGCGCATATTCCACGCCTCGGGCTGCTCCTTGTAGTGAACGTTGTCGTAGGCAATGGACAGGATGGCCCCATCGTTGAGCAGCGCCAGCATGACGATCATGACGGCCGTCACCGGGTAGAAATTGAAGATTAGGATGGCCAGCGTCATGAAGAACAAGACACGCAATGTTTCGGCGATGCGGTAGATCGCATAGCTGTTCATGCGCTGGAAGATTTTCCGGCTTTCCTTGATCGCATCGATGATGACTGACAGCCCAGGGGTAATCAGAACGATGGCCGCGGCAGCGCGCGCCGCATCCGTGGCGCCAGACACGGCGATGCCGCAGTCGGCTTTCTTCAACGCGGGCGCGTCATTGACCCCGTCGCCCGTCATGCCGACGATGTGGCCGCGCTTCTGCAGATCCTCAACGATGTGATATTTGTGTTCCGGAAACACCTGCGCAAAGCCGTCGGCCTTTTCGATTGAGTCGATCACCGCGCCGGGAGCATCCTGCTTCAGATCTCCCAAGGTGCTGGCATCGAGGATGTTGGTGCCCATGCCCAGCTTGGCGGCCATTTCCTTGGCGATGGCCAGTTGGTCGCCCGTCACCATCTTGACCTTGACGCCCATCTCAAGTGCGGTGGCGATCGTCGCTTTAGCATCGTCGCGCGGCGGATCGAACAGCGGCAATACTCCGAGGAACTGCCACTGGCCGCCCTGGCCGGCACGGGCCACGCCGAGGGAACGAAAGCCACGTGCCGCAAATTCGTTAATTGCTTTTTCGACCGCCGGTTTGATCGCTGCGGCGTTGGCAGCTATCGCGAGAATGACCTGCGGTGCGCCCTTGCTCACCTTGAATTCTTTGCCGTCCGCCCCCTTGAGCGTGGCCTCAGTGCGCTTGTGTACCGGATCGAAGGGCTGGTAATGCAGCAGCTGGTACCCCTTGAGGGAGTTCTGGTCTTTCACGCCTCCGAGAACCGCCAGATCGATGGTGTCCTTGTCCTCGGCACGCGAGGCCAGCGCTGCGGCGAGCACGATCTGCTGGGCCGAGACAAGATCGATCGTGAATGGCTCGCCCAGCGTCAACTTGTTCTGGGTCAGGGTCCCGGTCTTGTCGGCGCACAACACGTCGACGCCTGCCAATTCCTCGATCGCCACCAATCGGCTGACAATGGCTTGCTTGCTGGCGAGCAGGCGCGCCCCGACCGCCATCGTCACCGACAATACCGTCGGCATGGCCACCGGGATAGCCGCCACGGTCAGCACCAGGGCGAACTGCAAGGTCGTCAGGATCGGATCGCCGCGGTGTAAGGCGAACGCAATAATTACGGCAACGAGGATGACTGCCAGAACAATCAAGTAATTGCCGATCTTAAGGACCGCCTTTTGAAAATGGCTGACCGTATGGGCCTGCTGCACCAATTGCGCGGTCCTGCCAAAGTAGGTCTTTTCACCGGTCGCATACACCAGTGCGCCAATTTCGCCTCGGCGCATGATCGAGCCGGAGAAAACCGCCTGGCCGGGCTTGCGCGTGGCGGGCAGCGATTCACCGGTCAGGGCCGATTCATCCACCTGCACCGGATCGCCTTCGAGCAGACGCGCATCCGCCGGCACGATATCGCCCAAGCGCAGGCGAATAACGTCGCCGGGTACCAGCTCCCGCGCCGCCGGGTTGGACCATTTTCCGTCCCGTTTGACGCGGGCATTGATGGCCAGCTTGGCCTTCAAGGCCGCAATCGCGTCGCTCGCCTGGCTCTCTTCCCAGAAGCCGACCACGGCGTTGGCGAAGAGGAGTACGAGGATGATGGCGAAATCGGGCCAGTGCTGGACCACGCCCGACAGAATCACCGCTGCTTCGATCATCCAGGGAATTGGACCCCAGAAGTAGGAGAGGAATTTCAGCAGCGGATTGGTCTTCTTCTCCGTGATCTCGTTGGGCCCGTATTGCGTCAGTCGCTTGGTCGCCTCAGCCTGGGTCAGTCCGTCGGTCGTTGTGCCGAGCCTCTTCTCTACCTCGGGCATAGGCAGAGTTTTCAGATCGTCCTTCGGATCAACTTTGGGCGCAGAAGCTTTCGGCTGAGCAGGCTTAGGCTTCATGACCGAGTCCTCTCCGGCTATGCCGCAGGTTTCATGAATTGCGGGACAGGCACCTGTTTGCTCTGCGGCTCCCACTTCCAGTTCCGGATCTCCGGCAGGTCCTGCCCGTGCTTGTCGATGTACTGCTTGTGCTCGATAAGCTTGTCCTGCATGAGCTGCTTCAGATACGCGCCCTTGGTGCCTAAGCGCGGCAGTCGATTCACCACGTCCTGCACCAAATGAAAGCGATCCAGGTCGTTCTGCACCCTCATGTCAAAGGCGGTCGTGATCGTACCCTCCTCCTTATAGCCCCGGACGTGCAGGTTACGGTTGGTCCGGCGGTAGGTGAGTCGGTGGACCAGCCACGGATAGCCGTGAAAGCCGAAGACGATGTGTTTGTCCTTGGTGAACAGCGCGTCGTAGTCCGCATCGCTCAACCCATGCGGGTGCTCGCTGCTGGATTGCAGTTTCATCAGGTCGACGACGTTGACTACGCGGATCTTCAAATCCGGCAGGTGTTGGCGAAGGATGGACACGGCCGCCAGGATCTCCAGCGTTGGCGTATCGCCGCAACAGGCCATGACCACGTCAGGTTCGGCATCCTGGTCATTGCTCGCCCATTGCCAGATGCCAATGCCTTCCGTGCAGTGCACTACTGCCGCATCCATGCTCAGCCATTGCGGCAGTGCATGCTTGCCGGCCACGACGACGTTCACATAGTGCCGGCTGCGCAGGCAGTGATCGAAGACTGACAACAGGCAATTGGCGTCGGGCGGCAGGTAGACGCGCACGATGTCGGCCTTCTTGTTGATGACGTGATCGATGAAACCAGGGTCCTGGTGCGTGAAGCCGTTGTGATCCTGCTGCCAGACGTGGGAGGCGAGCAGATAATTCAGCGAGGCGATCTTGCGCCGCCAGGGCAGTTCCAGCGTGACCTTCAGCCACTTCGCATGCTGACTGAACATCGAATCGACAATGCGAATGAAGGCCTCGTAGCTGTTGAACAGCCCGTGACGGCCGGTCAACAGATATCCCTCCAGCCAGCCCTCGCACTGGTGTTCGCTGAGCATCGAATCCAGCACGCGTCCGGCGGGCGCAAGGAATTCATCATTATCGACTTCTCGGGCATCCCACTGGCGGTCGGTGACTTCAAACACCGCGCCGAGAAGGTTCGAGAGCGTCTCATCGGGACCGAAGATGCGAAAGTTGCGCTGCTCCTGATTCAGCTTAGCCACGTCACGCAGAAATCTGCCCAGCACGAGCGTGTCCTGGCCATCGACGGCCCCGGGCGAAGGCACATTCACCGCGTGATCGTGGAAGTCCGGCATGCGCAGGTCGCGCAGCAGAATGCCGCCGTTGGCGTGCGGATTGGCGCCCATGCGCCGCTCGCCTTTGGGCGCCAACTCGGCCAGTTCCGCGATCAGCCGGCCATCGTGATCGAACAGCTCTTCCGCCTTGTAGCTCTTCATCCAGCTCTCGAGCTGCTGGACATGCTCGGCATGTTCGGGATCCACCAGCAGCGGCACCTGATGTGCCCGGAAGGTGCCCTCCACCTGCAGGCCGTCGACGACTTTCGGTCCCGTCCAGCCCTTGGGTGATCGCAGCACAATCATGGGCCAGCGCGCTCGCGTGGTATCGTTGTGGCTGCGCGCATTGTTTTGAATGCGCCGGATCTCTTCGATGACCTGTTCCAGGCCGGCGGCCATCAGTTGATGCATCGCTTCGGGCTCATCGCCCTCCACAAAGTAGGGTGTCCAACCACAGCCACGAATGAATTGCTCCAGTTCCTCGTGCTCGATGCGCGCCAGCACGGTGGGGTTACTGATCTTGTAGCCATTCAGATGCAGGATCGGCAGCACTGCACCGTCGGTGATGGGATTGAGCAGTTTGTTGGATTGCCATGCGGTCGCCAAGGGACCGGTTTCCGCCTCCCCATCGCCAATCACGCAGGCGACGACCAGATCAGGATTGTCGAACGCCGCTCCGAAGGCATGGCTGAGCGAATACCCCAGCTCACCGCCCTCATGGATCGATCCCGGCGTTGTGGGGGCAACATGGCTGGAGATGCCGCCGGGAAAGGAGAATTGTTTGAACAGCTCTTTTAGCCCTGCTTCGTCCTGTGTGACATTGGGATACACCTCGCTCCAGGTTCCTTCCAGGTAGACGTTGCCCACAATCGCCGGGCCGCCGTGACCGGGACCTGCGATATAGAACATGTCCAGGTCATACTTCTTGATGACCCGATTCAGATGCACATAAATGAAGTTCTGACCCGGCGTCGTGCCCCAGTGTCCGACCACCAGCGGCTTGACGTCCGAGAGGCGCAGCGGCCGCTTCAGCAGCGGATTGTCGTAGAGATAAATCTGGCCCACCGACAGATAGTTAGCGGCGCGCCAGTAGGCATTCATCTTGTGGAGCAGTTCGGAGTCGAGTGTGTCGGTTTTCATGCTTTAGGGTTCCTGGTGTTCTAGCGCCTGGACCTCTGCCAGGCGCCGTCGATGGCGTGCGGCGCCGCTGAAACGCGCGGTCAAAAAGGTCTCGATCAGTTCCAGAGCCAATGCGGCTCCAACCACTTTTCCACCCAGACAGATGACATTCATGTCATCGTCTTCGACGCCCTGATGGGCGGAGAACACGTCATGGATGAGCCCGGCGCGCACCCCGGGGACTTTGTTCGCAGCGATGGACGCTCCCACGCCGCTACCGCACAGCGCCACGCCGCGCTCAATTTGCCCGGCGGCAATCGCTCTCGACAGGGAGGCTACGAAGTCGGGATAATCATCTGCTGAGTTCAATTGGTAGGCACCGAAGTCGATGACCTCGTACCCCGAGTCACGCAACCATTGCGCTACCTCACCCTTCAACACAAATCCGCCGTGGTCCGCGGCAACTCCTACGCGCCTTCTGGCGTCCGACGCCGCCCCTTCGGCGCACACCGCGTTACTCTCTCTTCGAGGTTCCGGTGCGTTCACGGGGGCGTCGATTCAAACCGACTGACGGCAACACTCATTGGGGCGCTACCCCGCCGCGGCCAGGGATGGTTCGGCTTGTTTTGAAACAGCATTGACGATGGCTCCGAAATCAGTCGCCCTCAGGCTGGCGCCGCCGATCAACGCGCCACCTACTTCCGGTACCGCGAGGATCTCGCGCGCGTTGGACGGCTTGACCGACCCGCCATAGAGGATGCGCACCTCTTTGCCTGCCGCGCCTAAACGCATCACAAGGCAATGACGAATATGCGCGTGCACTTCCGCGATCTGCTCCGAGGTCGGCGTGTCACCGGTTCCAATCGCCCAGAGCGGCTCATACGCCACCGCGTTCGCGGACAAGGTCATCCCGTCGGGCACGCTGCCCGCGATCTGGTTGCCGCACACAGACAAAGCCTTGCCGTCCATACGCTGCGATTTCGTCTCGCCGATGCAGATGACAGCCAGGAGTCCAGCGCGCCACGCGGCGTTCGCCTTGGCCGCCACCATGGCATCGCTCTCGCCATGATATTGCCGCCGTTCCGAATGTCCCACAATCACCGCGCAGGCACCTGCATCTTTGAGCATCTCCGCGCTGATATCTCCCGTGAACGCGCCGGCCATTTCACTGTGGCAGTTCTCCCCGCCGATACCGATGCGCCCTGCGGCACACTGCGCTGCCCGCGCAATGAGCGTCGAGGGGGTGCAGATCAAGATGTCAGCGAGCGGCCGCGTGGCCTTCACCGACGCTGCAATGGCCTCGATCTCGCCAAGCTGCGCTGCGAGCCCGTTCATCTTCCAGTTTCCGGCGATCAAAGGCCGCACATTCAACTCACTCCGGGCGCCCGCGACGGGAGCTTTTAAAGCGACGACACTTGGGTAAACGGTGAATCGAGCGTCTCCGCTCGCGATCATGGATCGGACATTATTTCTACGCGCCCGGACAGCATGACGTCGGTTCGGTGGCGCACAGACGCGTGCCTAACGCGACACGCGTTGATTCGAGCGCACCACCAATAGCCCGCGCCACGCCGCAGGGAGCCGGGCCCGCTGGTCAAATATCGCCTTCCAAAACCTATAACGCAGTTGTTAGATAGCGCGGCAGGCAGCACTTGGTCACCCGGCGAATGTCCAATGTGGTGCGTAGATAAAGCCAATAAGAACCCCCACCGAGAGTGTGCCAGCGCACAGAGTGCCGACTCGACGACGCCCATAGTGAGCCTAGGGCCACTATGGCTTCAGGAGTGGTGCCCGTGGTCGCTGATGTGGCAGCTTCCCGACTCGCGGCCCGGGCCGCGTAGCTGTTGAGCGGGTCTGTGGTCAGGGAGCTGATGGTATTGGCAAACGGAGAGTCAAGATGGCTCATGCTTATTGGAACGACTGGTATTTCGGCTGGGGCTGGTTTCTTTGGTTCGGTATCGTGTTTCTCCTGTTTTCGAGCCTCGGCAACTGGGGCTATACCTACCGGGCGCACCAGAAATACGACAAGCCTCCACGCAAGGAGGCATTCGATATTCTCGACGCCAGGTATGCTAAAGGCGAGCTAAGCCACGAAGAATATGGCCGGATGAAATCCGAGATTGCCAAGGAATAGCGAATTAGCGCTGAGGCAGGCGTCCAAGGCTCAGGTGCTACGACGTGAGCCCAGGTGGCGCTGGCGCACTACCGCCCTAGCGATCATGAGTTCCTCGTCGGTGTGGATGACTCGCACCTTAACACGACCGGCGTCGGGTGAAATCAGCATTGCGTTGTTCGCATTGCGCTTCGGATCGAGCTCGATGCCAAGAAAACCGAGTCCGTCGCAGATGCGCTCGCGGACGAGTGGCGCGTTTTCGCCAATGCCTCCCGCGAACACCAATGTATCGACCCCGCCCAATGCCGCAGCGAATGCGCCGATCCACTTCTTTGCCTGATAACAAAACGGCGCCACGGCTTCGGCCGCACGTACATCAACGGCTTCCTGTGCCAGCAGATCACGCACGTCGGAGCTGATCTCTGATACGCCAAGCAGGCCGGACTCGTGGTTCGCCATTCGGTCAAACTGAGCTGCATTCATGTGCTCGGTGCGCGCGAGGAAACTGACTAACCCCGGGTCCAGATCGCCCGAGCGGGTGCTCATGGGCAATCCGGAGGCCGGGGTGAAGCCCATGCTGGTGTCGATGCTTTTGCCCTCGCGCACGGCCGCCATGCTCGCTCCGTTGCCCAGATGCGCGAGGATCGCGCGACCAGTGGTTGCCGCGGAATCGCCCAGGTGCGCGAGCTCCTCAATCAGATAGGCGTAGGACAAGCCGTGGAAGCCATATCGGTGAACGCCTTTCGCATCGAAGCGCCGCGGGATGGACAGCAACTTGGCGACGCGCGGCATGCTGAGGTGAAATGTCGTGTCGAAGCAGACCAACTGGGAGAGCTTCGGATGCCGCTGCCGGAACGCTTCGATGAGCTCGATCTCGCGCGGCAGATGATCCGGGTCGTAGGCCGTGATGCGGTGCAGCTCATCCAATAACTCAGACGTGACAGGCGCAGGCTCGGCGTGCTGCATACCATGGACCACGCGGTGTCCCACGGCACCGACCGAATCGAAATCAGGTTGCTTCTCGAGCCAGTCGATCAAAACGCTTGCCGCTGAATGGTGATTGCCGGCAGCCACTATGTTGCGCTGCGGCGCATTGCCGGTTGAATCATGGAACGTCAGCGTTGTCCCACTCAGGCCGATACGATCCAACATTCCATGGAGCTTTCGCGTCAGCGGTTCTCCCGTCTGGTACAGCGCGAACTTGATGCTGGACGAGCCACCATTTATCGTCAGGATACCCGATTTAGCAGCTTGCATGGACGAACAGCCTGCTTGGTCTGCAACGTCTAGACATGCGGCACCCGCTTGTCACTCGCCGTATAGCGCGAATGTCAACAGCTTTTCGCGTGTCGTGTCGTAACTCGTGTGAAGAATGCTTCGAATCCCCAGACCGTTAGCGACATCGACGAACATCGGGGTGTTTTCAATGTAGAGGACCTGCCGGGCTTGGACCTGCGCAAGGTCCAGCGCCAG